>Ga0123342_1002584_pt1 | contig 29927 bp, 25 predicted proteins | sample Turbeawhitnodule_FD_89960 | JGI IMG/M metagenome (GOLD analysis project Ga0123342, IMG submission 89960) | Root nodule microbial communities of legume samples collected from Mexico - Turtle bean Mexico white nodule | ecosystem: Host-associated > Plants > Roots > Nodule | place: Mexico: Nepantla... | reverse complement strand
CCAACTTTGATAGCAAAAATCCACCTGCAACCAACAACAGATTTCCTAGATGGTAAAGGAACAAGTTCCCAAGTTCCATTATTCTGAAGCGCATTCATTTCATCAAGCATGGCCTGACGCCAATCAGGATGAGCTAAGGAATCACCTACATATTTTGGAATGAATACAGACGAAATAGATGAAAGGCAAGAGTAAAAGAGTTGAGATAGTATAATGTGGAGAGGGATTACGAGTAGAACGTATACCTTTACGGATAGCAATAGGAAGATCAGGTTCAACTGTTGGAGCCGGAGGGGGATGAGGTCTTGGCACTAGAAGAAAGTCATCTGATGGACGATGAGACGGTTGACGACGACTATACACCTGAAGAGTTGGTGGCGGTGGTGAATCTTTAGGTGCACTAGGTACAACAAGAGGAATATTAACTTGATTAGATGAAGAAATAGAAGGAGAAGGACAAGACTTAAAGTAAAGGGAAGATTCACTAAAGGTGACATCCGCTGAAATAAAATAACGGTTTAGAGAAGGTGAGAAACATCTATATCCTTTTTGTGATCTAGTGAACCCAAAAAAGACACATTTGTGTGACTTAAGAGATAATTTATCAAGACCAGGACTAAAATTATGAACAAAGCATGTGGACTCAAAAACTTTGGGAGGTAAAGAGTGGAGAGGGTCATGTGGAAAAAAATAGAATGAGGAATTTTGTTATCTAAAACTGAAGATGGCATGCGATTAATGAGATAACATGCACTAAGAATAACATCACCTTGAAAACGCCGAGGAAAATCACAATGGATTAAAATAGTACGAGTTGTTTCAACAAGATGTCTATTCTTGCGCTTAGCTACCCCATTTTGTTGAGGTATATAAGCACATGAAGTTTGATGAAGAATACCATGAGAAGCCATAAAATTTTTAAAAGAATGAGAAAGATACTCATGTCCATTATCACTGTGCAAAATGCGAATGGAAATTCCAAATTGATTTTTAATTTCATTGTAAAATATTTGAAATATTGAAAACAACTCAGAACAGTTTTTCATTAAAAACACCCAAGTACATATGGAATAATCATCAATAAAAGTAACAAAATACTGAAATCATAAATTAGACTTAATACGACTTGGTCCTCAAATGTCACAGTGAACTAAGGCAAAAGGAGATGAAGCACGTTGTGAGACACTACTAGGAAAAGAACTATGAATGTGTTTCTCTAACTGACACGACTTACACGATAAACTAGACACATCAGACAAACTTGGAACAAGCTGCTACATCTTGACAAGACTAGGATGACCCAACCGAGCATGAATGGGAGATGGAGAATCCATAATAGCACCAACATGTGCAAAGATCTGTAGTTGATAAAGTCCATGAGACTCACATCCGGTGCCAATCATGCGTCCCGAACTCCGGTCCTGTAAAGAAACAGAATCTTTGGTAAAAGAAATAACACAATCAAGGGAACGAGTGAGACGACTAATGGATAATAAGTTAAATGGAGACCCAGGGACATAAAGAACATTACCAATAGAAAAAGAAGGAAAAAGGTTAATAGTACTATTAAAGGAAAAGAAAGAATAGGGTAAATCCCTTGTGTATATTGAACACATAGAGTTATGTTTATATAGGAAAAGAAACATATGGGCTAAGTCCATTACATAAATATGAAATATCTAACAATATCTATAATATCTCATAATATCAAATAATATCTAATTATATCTAACACTCCCCCTCAAGCTGGTGCATATAATCATATGTACCCTGCTTGTTACAAATGTAATCAATCCTAGGCCCTCGTAACGGTTTAGTAAAAATATCTGTTAATTAATGAGACAACATATCTAAAACCAAAAGATGAGACATGACTTGGCTCCAAATATTAGAATGGATGATAGCAGAATTACGTCTTGATTTAGATTGCTTAGGAAAAGATCTAACATGACTCGTATTCTAATGTTTGAAGTCTACTAAGTTTAGGGACCATTTTCTTTAATTTTGACAAGTAAAGATTACCCAAGCGTTCATGTAAACATTTAGGAGATGGGGATCCAAAACAAGAGACAAATGAACTAGTTCCAAACTAGTATATAAGCCTCTAGATTTATGTCCTTCTCCAATCAGTCTCCGTACCATGTTTCTATGTAACAAAAGAATTGACATCAAAGGTTGATTGACTTAAAAAGGTAAGAAAGGACAAGTAGGAAGAAAAAGAACAAATTTTAGATTCAAGGAAGGATAAAGGGAAACTTTACTAACCCTTTTCAAGGTAACTTTAAAACCACTGGTTAAGGTTATGAAAGGAGGATTTTTGGAAAAAAAAAGAGATGAGAACAAAGAGGTGTTACCAGAAATGTGATAAGAAGTGCCTAAGCCTAAGTCAATTATTCATTGACTTTGACTTTCCCTAGATTGTGAGATGCAAGTTGTTGACAAGTTAGGATTTGTAGATTATTGTGCCAAGTTATTAGAGTTCAATCTCAAATATTCTTGGTATTCTTCACTAGAGAATTTGGGTTCAGCAGCTTTAGCTTTAGAGATATTGATTGTCTTGTCAGGAAAGCCTTGCAAAGAGAAATAATTCTCTTAGATGTGACCCATTCTCTTATAGTATATGCATTGAGGATGTCCCCTATGATCACATCCTCCTCTAGTATTGTGTCCTCCTCTTCCACATGTAGAAACCATGACAGAAGATTCCACAGGTTATTGAACATTCCTGCTTTAAAAGTTGGAGCCCAAAGGGTTTGTCAAGATTTCCATGGATGGGACTTTCAACCAAGCTGGTAATGGAGAACCAAAGGTCGGAACAGGGAGGTGGAGTTCCGACAAGTGTTGTGGAGAAGGTGCAACGTCACTTCGGTGAAAGGAAGGTGGATTGTGAACGTTGCGTGCGTAGCAGCAGTGAACAAGGAGCATGCGTGTGTGGGGGTTGATTCAGCTTTCAGAACAAACAAGGTTGTGTGTCACTTTGACATATGCTCCAAGTCTGGGGATTATCATAGAAAACTGTGTAGAAGTTGGCGGTGGATGGTGGACGATGGTGGAGACTTCTCCGAACAAGACTACAACCAGTAGAGTGGGATTGATCTGCTCTAATACCAACTCAAAAGAGACTATATTTATTTATAGTTTTCTAATACAATGTGTAGAAGGAAGAGTATAATCAAAAGACAGAACTAGAGTCCTAGGTATAGTGATAGGCATAGCTCATAGCAATTTTCCCACACAAACTATTTAAGACCTAATCTAACAAGTCTAAATATCTATGTATGGGTGGTCTCCATTTGCTCCAAATGTTGAATCCTCTACACTTATGCTGAGTAAACTTTATATAGGATACTAATTTTTACTAATTCAAGTGTCATATCATGATAATGATCATCATACTAAAACGAAGATAAATTTGACATCTATATGTGTCTGTGATTCCTAAATAGCAATCATTTTGCATTCTTTTAAGGATTATTTACATGATAAAGAACTGTGCAACAAAGTAGTTGGAAATGTTTTTTTTTCCTCTCGCACAAATATAACTTCTATTGCAAAGAATTTTGTACTTCTAACTAAACTAAACTGGTTTCTGTCTGTGTGGCTCTAACTATATGAATTCTTAAATATTGTTTCTCATGCTTTCTTTTCTTTAATCAGGCTATCAGCACCATTTGCTAAAATATAGATGCGGTATAGATGGCAGAATCTAAAGTACTGTGACCATTATTTGTAGTGCATGCTTCTGTGCTATGAATGTGGTGCTTTTTCCATTTTTAAGATTTTAATTTTATTTTCAGCTGTCAAGTCCATTATCTAGGGGATCAGTTAGTGTTGAGGCTCGAAATGGGGGAAGGTACAATTTTACTTTACATTATATATATGTTGCAGTTCTATTTTGTTTTTAAGCTTGTGAATACTGGCTTCATTCTCATTGTATTGAAAAACTGTAATGACATCAGCACCACTGCAAGAGCTCGTTCTATGGATGTTCTTCCTTCATCTTTGGTGACAGATAAGAATGATGGCAATTTTGCTTTAGTTAAATCCGGTTCTGGGAAAGTTAAGACTACCCCTGCCGGTGAATATCTTACTGCAGCCCTGAATGAATTTAATCCTGATCAGTATGAAGGAGTTGCTGCCATTTCTGATGGTGCAAACAAGCTTCTGATGCTGGTATGGATCTTGAATGTTTAGGTTCAGTTTATACTTTAGTGAAAGCAGATAAATTGAAGTTATGTGCAAAATTGTTCTTTATTTCTATATAAAGTACCTTTTCATACGAATGTTGCTATGCTCATCACACTTCTAAACTTGAAAGCTTGTATACTCTTACCTCTTCTGCTTGAGTTGCTGCCAAAATGCAGGCATGAGACGATGCTTGCTATTAGTTCAGTTTGAAAATGTGTGGAACTTATTAGTGATAGTATTCTTATGGTTACCAGACAATTTGTGTGGCAACATATTACCAGAGAGGAGAAAAATTGCATTGTTTGGGACTTGAAATATCCTCCTGTAAAAGAAAAATACAATAATATCAGATTTAGTTGCTATAAATGCCAAAATTTGTCCAATTTCTTTGAAATAAATCATTTGCGGGCCTTCTTCTGATTGCTAAGCTTCTAAATAGTTGGATCATGACATGCTACCAGGGCTTAAGTTCATATGGGTGGGTTGTCCAGGGTTTGTTCCTTTCTGCCCCTTGTAGAAAGATTTACAGAAATTATGTTATGAGCACACACATGGTTCTCTATTTATTGGGAATAGTAATGATATAATAGAAGGAAACAAAATAAATATAAAACTTAATCCCTAAAATATAGGCTATACAATATTTTCCTACATACTCAATTATTAAGAAGTGGACTTTAATTATTAAGAAGTGTACTTTAGACCTAACTCAACCTTACAAAACCGGCTCATAAAGTGAGGTTTACATCCACTTATATATAAGAAATGTCCATATATCTGGTTGATGCGGAATTTTCAACAGCAATCATATCTTTGACTTGTGTAAGGTAGGGTGTGCTTGTGAGTATCCACACTTCAAGACCAAGTGATCTTGCATTACAGGGCATGTTATATATAAACCACTCTAAAAGCTTAATCCTGCAAAATGGAGTTTTACCATCATTGTTCTTAATGGCCACAGGTTCTGGCTGCTGTCATCAAAGCTGGTGCCTCAAGAGAACATGAAATACTTGCTGAAATTAGAGATGCTGTTTTTTCATTTATTCGAAAAATGGAACCAAGGCGAGTATTGGATACCATGCTTGTTTCCCGTGTTAGAATCTTGTATATAAGATCTTTGCTTGCCAGATCCCCAGAGTTGCAATCCATTAAGGTAGAGTGTTTTTCTTCTTATGACTTGTTAATGCATACTTAGTGATGTGCTATTGTATTTTCCAATTGTACCTTTCTATTTAGTAAATCTTGCACTCTTGATTGAAAGGTATTGCCAGTTGAGTGCTTTCTTGAAAAGGCCAACACTGGACCCAGTAGAAGTTCCAGCCGAGCAAGCAGTCCTGGTAGATCTTCTGTGCAATATGTTGATGAGCAGATCCAGGGATTTAAAGTGAATATAAAGCCAGAAAAGAAATCCAAATTTTCATCTGTTGTGTTGAAGATACGTGGGATTGATGAGGTAATGATATTATCCTTTAATCATTCTGGTTAGATTTGCTAGAAAATTATTGAGCGGGATTTTGTTTTCCTTGTCTTTCTTTTGTTTGAATTTTGAATATCATAAATAATATGCTATTTCTTGGTGATCCTGTCTCCTATTTTTACCTATGTTGATTAGAATATGCATGTGTGTCACCTTGTTTTATATTTTTGAATAAACCGTGTAGGAAACCTGGAGACAGCAGGTAACTGGGGGAAAGCTTAGGGAAATCAGTGAGGAAGCAAAAAGTTTTGCAATTGGAAACAAGGCTCTTGCTGCTCTCTTTGTACATACTCCAGCTGGAGAGCTGCAGCGCCAAATTAGGTCCTGGCTTGCTGAGAAGTTTGATTTTCTATCTGTTATGGGAAATGATACACCAGGGGGAACAACTGGTCAGTTGGAGCTTATTTCAACTGCAATTATGGATGGTTGGATGGCTGGACTTGGCAGTGCTCAGTCTCCCCAAACTGATGCCCTTGGCCAACTTCTATTTGAATATTCAAGACGTGTCTATACTTCTCAACTGCAGCACTTAAAGGTATATTTCATCTTAAATCTGTCTAGAATGATTATTCTAAATGGATACTATTTGATGTTCTTGATTACTGGAAAAAAGCCCTGTTCAACTTGTGACTGTTCGAGAGAGGTGGCACTGTTACTAGTTAAGTGAATTGTGTTTGACGTATTTGTAAACATGCTAGACTTTGGCTACTTATTTACATTGGCATTGTTATTGGATAAAGTGTTTCTCTTTACTTCACTTTGGTATTTAGCCAATGTTTACTCTAAATGAGTGTTTTTATTGGATGCACAAAGATATTGTCCCTTAGTAAGGTTTACTTAGATGAAACACTTTCTTCTAGGCATGTATTTTGTTGTTTACTTTTTTAGAGGATATCATGTCTCTGTCATAGGAAATTGGACTAGATCATAATACATTATGTATATGTTCTCACTATTCTACAGCAGATATCAATGAGGTATTATCTTCAAGAGATACAGAATAACAGAGAAATGTAGGAAACTGAACTAGGAAAATAGAAAGATTACCCACACTTTGGAGAAGTGTGGTTTTCTGACACAAATCCTTGACTCTTTAATTTTCCTGTTTACTCTCTTTCCCATATTTTCCATGCTGACTCCACTATTTTGTCTATCCTTCTTGAGACCCATGCCATGTAGGATGTTAATTGTTCTCCTTTCTATTCATGCTTGCTTTGGAATCTGATCCCATGTTGCTCATCCAACATCTTCCTATAACATGTTGTTTCCATCCATTATACTTGTTTGTCTTCCCTTTCCTCTTTGTCAGTTCTTGAAGCTACACATGATGCCTTAGCCCACTTTAGATGGAGACAGGCCATGTTTGATGAACTGTGCGCTCTTCAGAACAACAATACTTGGGATTTTGTTCCTTTTTCATCCTAGGAAATCTATTGTTGGTTGTCGATGAAATTTCACATTCAAAGTTAGCTCTAATGGTACTATTGACCATCTCAAAGCTCGTTTAGTGCTAAATATTATATTCAAATCTTTGGGCTAGACTATGGTGACACCTTTTCTTTGATCACCAAGATGTCCTCTTTCAAATTATTCTTAGCCATGGTTGCTCTTCAACATTGATCCCTCCATCAATTGGATGTAAAAATTGTCTTCCTACATGGTGATTTGTTGAAGGGAATTTATATTGAAGAACCTCCTGGTTGTTGCTTAAGGGGAGTCTTCCCGCTTGGTATGTCGTCTCCAGGAATCTTATATCGTCTTAAATAGTCTCCCAAGGCATGGTTTGGTAGATTCAATGCAATTGTCCAACAATTTGATGACTCAGTGAGACTAATCATTCTATGTTTTATCATCACTCAAGGATGTAGTGCGTCTACCTTGTATGAATGGTTAACTCCAATAGTCAGTTGGCGGATGTCTTCACGTATCATGTAGGGTCCTAGAAATGATTATATTTGTAAAGTTTGGTGTATACGATTTATATGCACTAGTTTGAGGAGTGCAAAATGTATGTTCAATATGTGGGCTTGGGCCCATCTCTTTGTAAAGTATTGTAGAGTCTTTATGTAATATGTTCCTTTGTTGTGCCCAAAACACACAAATTCATTCATATGAATATCCATCTTATATTCTTGCAATTACCATATATGGCCAGTAACATTTGTGGGGTTTTCTTGATTGGGGTTTTAGTTGTTTGAACCCATCATGAACCAAAAAATGAGAGAAACTTGTTTGACTAATTTTCTTATACATGTTAAATTATATTTTGATGTTGTTTCATTTTAGAATAATTTATCTTGGTTATATAACTGAACTTGTTTAGATAGGTTAAGTAGTCTTTCCTAAAAAGCTGTTTTTCTTATTAGCATTAATTGCCTTGATATATCATTTTTTCTTTCTTGTACTCTTGGTATTCTTGATGTAATTTTCCTCTATAAATAACAAGGATCAACTAAGAGATAATCAATCTCTTAAACTCTTTTTCATATTTTCAGTCTTAAGTCCTAACATTGACTTATCAGGATATTGCTAGTACATTGGCAACAGAAGAGGCTGAAGATGCAACACAAGTGGCCAAGTTGCGTTCAGCACTAGAATCTGTTGATCACAAAAGAAGAAAGGTAATTTATTTCACACTTGAGATGGAGCAAAAGATTTTTGGAATTGCCTGTGTTAATCCCTAAACCCTAAAAATGAATGCCTATTTATGATATCCTGGCAATTATTTTCAGATTTTGCAACAAATGAGAAGTGATGTAGCTTTACTGACCTTGGAAAATGGTGGTTCACCTGTTCAAAATCCTTCTACTGCCGCTGAGGATGCAAGATTAGCATCTCTTATTTCACTTGATAGAATATTGAAGCAAGTCAAGGTTTCTTTTTTCTTATTGAAATCTGTTTTCCAAACTTTAGTATTCTACTAGGAAATACTCAATAACTTGTGGTATAATTTGAACAGGATATAACTAGACTTTCTACTGTGAACATCATCGAGAAAAGTAAGAAGAGAACGGTGCTGGGTTCTCTTGATAAACTGACAGAACAAATGCCTTCGCTTCTTGAAATTGATCATCCATGTGCTCAGAGGTGCATTGCAGATGCTCGCAGAGTGGTTGAGGTAAGCAAATTGATGCTCTATATGGCTTGATTGTATCTTGAGTTGTGAAGGAATCAGATTGTGCTTTAAACTGTGTTTGCATACTCAGTTTCGACTAAAATCACAACTTTTGCTCTGGGAAAAAAACACATCTCTCATCATAATCACAGGAACATTGCCATTGGGTAGATGAGTGGGGGGAGTTACCGTCTTCTAAACATTACCATTTATGTACTGTGTCGTATACTTTTTAAAAGGCGTCTCTCTTTTTTATGCTTCCCAAGATTTATCTGGTTTTTCTGTATTTGACTATTTTATCATTTTTTTTTAAATTATTGTTAACTAAATTTGTGTTATCAACCCAGTTATATACTTAAGAAATGCTGTACCCAAAAGAAAAAGGAAAAGTAAGGTATAAAAGGATGAAAACAAGTTGAAATTAATGCTTTTCTATCTCGGCATTTCTGGTAAAATTGGGTCTATGTCCGACCATTGTTGAGTTTTGGGATTCCTAAACCCTCTTTTATGATGCAGTCAATTCCTGAAGAAGATGACCGCATCCAAAACCTGTCACATTCTCGTAAGCCATCTACTGATACAGGCTCTGGATCTGGAACTGATGTGGCACAATGGAACGTCCTTCAATTCAATACGGGTAATACCTCTTCATTTATAATAAAATGTGGAGCAAACTCAAATTCAGAACTAATCATTAAAGCCGAGGCCAGAGTTCAGGAACCTAAAGGGGGTGAGATTATGAGGGTAGCCCCAAGGCCGTCCATTTTGGAAAATATGAGCTTGGAGGAAATGAAACAAGTATTTGCTGAACTACCCGAGGCTCTAAGATTGCTTGCCCTAGCAAGGACTGCAGATGGAACTCGAGCACGATATTCTAGATTATATAGGACCTTGGCTATGAAGGTTCCATCACTTAGGGATCTGGTAAGTGAACTTGAAAAAGGGGGTGCACTGAAAGATGCGAGAACATGACCTTTTAAAGGGTATGCCCCGAGTTGCTTGCATCCGAGGCATCGGTTTGGGGACAGGGGTCATTGAGTGTTGGGGACCATTGTGTGCATCATGTACAACTGTTATTCTCTATGTTTGTTATTGTATTTAGTTGTAATTATCACAGTTTTTTTATACTGAAGTTTTGTTTATCAAGTTAGTCGATCCAAAGAACAAGTCTTATTTTTACTTGATATTTGATAATTAAAGGTAGTTTAAACAGTGAGACTTGATTTTCTTTTGAACTTCTATGTGGAAGCATTTTAGGTACTCTTCAGTGTTGGGAATCACTTTGTGCATCCTGTACAACTGTTATTTTTGTATGTCATTGTATTTAGTTGTAATTATCAGTCTTTTTAGCACTGCAGTTTTGTTAATCAATCCAAAGAACGAGTCTTGTTTTTTTTATTTGATGATTGATAACTAGAAAGTTTAAAAGGTGAGACTTGATTTTCATTTGAACTTCTAAATAGGAGCATTTAGGTACTCTTGTAATACTTCTCTCATTACAGATTTTTTTTTTGTAATTTATTAGATTTTTTATGTTAGATTGATTTTGGGTCTAGACTTGGTTATGTATTGGGAAGATATGAAATCTTATGACGTATTAATGTAGTTTTTAAAATATTTTTTTATCCCTTTAATAATATAAAACTATATAAAATATTATTTGATAATCTTTTAAAAGAATATTTATTTAAATCTAACAAGTTATTGACTTTGTTTTTTAGTATATGTTGAGAAATGTTTTGGTTTTAAAAATTGAATAATTTTAGTATTTTAATAAGATTTTATATTTTTTAGAGTGTAATATATAATAAGAGATTATACTTAATATACATACGAATTATAGAATAAGTGAATATAATGTTTGCGAATTATAGAATAATATAATGTAGATTGTTGACATTGTATGTTAAGTGAATTTTACTTATAAGTATAATTTCATTAAAATAAATTTTATTATATGAAATTATCTTTGATAATTAAATGTATGATACACATAAATATATTTAAATAATTTCCTAAATTTGTTATGTTTAAATTATTTTAAAGTATTAAATATAAGATTAAATGTATCGTCATAGTAGGGGTGATAAAATGAATTGGGTATGGTGAGTCTGCTTGCCAACTTGTCTTTATTTAGGTAGAATTAGTTAATATTTTAAAAATGTTGTTTTGGTCCGGTTCACCTAACTCGTCAAGTCATGGGCGGGATGTTATGGGCGAGTCTGTCATACTTTTATAGTCAAATTTTTTATTCTTAATATCTTATATGAAATTCTATTTGCATTAATTTTTTATATTAGGTCAAGCTTATCCCATGTCCAAATGAATTAAATCGAGCTAAGCTTAAGTTAGACTTGATCTAGTTTAGTCGAACTCAAGTAGGGTCGGATTAAGACTAAATCTAGTTGTCGATGTCAAGTCATATAAGACCTATGCCAGGTTAAATCCAAGTTTAATTAGGTTAGACAAGGTCGGGTTAGGTTGTAGTGAGTCCAGATCATATTTAATCGAGTTGAACTTAAGTAGGTTGGGTTGAGTTCAATTTTACAATTAAATTAGAAATAATAAAAATATTTGAGAAAAAATTTATAATTAATATAAAATATTTAGAACCAAATTATAATTTAGAATATTTTAATTACTCATATAAATACGAAAAATATTTAAGAGCTAAATGAAATCTTATTATAATATTGTAATAGTTAAACTTTTATGTGAGGAGTAAATGTAATTCATCTACAAATAAGTCAAATTTATACATGAAGTAAAACTTATGCATATAGCTTATTACACTAGAATCTTCAATTTGTTTTATAAGTTTTAATGTTTTTAATTTTTATACCTATGATTAAATTTAGTATTAGTTTTTCAAATTATTTTATTATTTTATTTCTCATAAATTCTATTTATTTTCTTAAAATGATTATTTTTTTGTTAAATGATAATGTAATATACATTTAGGTATGTAATATTATTTAATTGGTAAGAATATTGTTTAACCCGTGTGATCATAAATTCGTAAGGAGACTCCGTAAATAATTCATAATTGAATATTTGTTAGATTAATAAAAGTTATATTACTGCAAAATGAACTCGAAGAGAGTTTGAATGTAAAATTGTTTAAAATTTCATAACGGATAATTATAAGAAGAGTATATGAGAGTGATGATAGAGAAAGAGCTACAACTACAAGTTATGTATAAGTGATAACAAATTCACGCTAAAAGGAAGAGTATGTTTTATTGTTAAATGATTATTTCTCCAATAATTCAATAAAATGTTTATGATTATACAAGCCTTCGAATCATAAAATGTTCATGATTATGTGCTACTTGCATAAGTTTATAATGCACTCTTATAGTGTATTTGCATTTGCATTCAATTACTTAAGAAGATCCAATAATCATGATATTCAACACTTATTACAAATAGGTTGCAGACATAGTTTGCTAGGTAGGTTAGATAATTGATTGTATAAATTGATTTTTTTAAAATAACATGGAATTGTCAATTTTTGTGTGATAGTGATAAACTAAGAATCATACAATTTAACGTCACACAATTTACAAATTTCACATTTTTTTGAGTTTTATATTTCAACAGTGATATTAATGTGAAATATATAATAAATAAATTATATAGAATATATGTAATAAATGATATTTATTCATAATAAGCTACACCTCTCAGTACCATCCAATAATAAAAGAAAATAATTTGTTAAACTTAAGAAAATAGAAGAATGTGAATTGCCTATTTGGAGTGGTTTCAAAATTTTACATGACCTGTTTAATATACGAATAAGTATATAATTCTGTGGCATACACATATTATGTAATTATAAAAAATAATATATATATATATATATAATAATTTTAATTATTTCTTATTTAATATCTCATAATAACTAAAACAAATGGTTATTCTGATACTCATCTTAAACCACACTTTAAAGGAGAACAATAATTTGTTATAAATCATCATCAACATAAAATAGACTTTGTAGAACAAATTGAGAATGTGTTGTATGTATAGTCAATAAAAATAATTTTTGTTTTAATTATGTATTTTTTTAATAGTCAATTATTATGTTGGGAATATTGTAACTGTCTAACTTTTTTATTATTTTAAATAACATTTAATTCATATTTTTTTATTTATATAATCAAATATTTTGCAAAATAATAGTCTAGATAAATCACTTAATTTTTAAATTATTTAATAAACAGGATACTTATAATTTAATAGATAAACTTTTAATAAAATATAAGGATGTGAGTATTTTAGTGAAAGGCATCTAAACATCTAATGCAAGGTGCTAAGTTGGAGAGAGTGAATACTAATGAAGTGTTTATATAGAAAAATATAAAAGTAAGTATTGAGTAAAAGTTGGACTTATTTAAACATTCAAAAAATATTACTGTATTGGAAATTACCTTTATAATTTTGTAAAAAGTACATTATAAAATAAATAATATATGTTTTGATAATATAATTTTTATTTTACACAATTATTTTATAAATTAGTATGATTGTGTACGTGGTTAGTATTTAAAGTATCTTATTTCATAATCTTTTAATTTATAAGTTATAACTTATTTTAGTTAGCTTTTAACTTATTTAATTTTGTTATTCTTATATTTTAATATTTTTTACCTATTATTATTTATTTTAATTTTATAAAAAAGAATTAACTATTACACTATTTTTTTTAAATTAATTTTTTTTTTATATAGTTCAAGTTAAAAAAGATTTAACATTATAAATTAGAATAACTAATGTTTCACAGGTACCTCTGTGAATGTTACAACGAAAAAGGTGAAAAACAAAATTTAAAATTCTGAAAATAAATAAATAAAAAATAATTTAATTAATATTTTATTATATCAAATTATTTAAATAAAACAACTTGTGAAAATAAAAGAATCTCGTACAACTTTTGAAAATAAATAATACTAAATTTTTTTATAAAAATATAATTATTTTAAAAAATATGATTACATAATATATTTTTATCAAAAAAACACATCTTCAGTTATATATTTTTATATTAGTTTATATTTATAAAATATTTTTCAATCTAATAAGTTAGTTTATTTTTATAAACTAAAAGTTTAACAACTACTAACTAGATTATAATTTAATTTTGTAAAATCAAACTCTTGGTTTTTAGCACATTCATTCAGAAGATAAATGGAATCCATTTTTATATGAAAAATTCTTAAAAGAATAATAATTAAATATATTTTACGTTTTAATACTATAACCTAAATTAGTTTTTAGTTTAATCAAAATTTTCGATTACGTGAGAATAGTTATAGTAAGAAAACTAATGTAGTTAATTATTTCATGTAAACATTCCATTTTTCTTATGTGACGAATGAATTTCAAGATAACTATATTATAATAGTATAATGTATATATGTATGAGTAATAAAAGTTCAATGACTAAAATCAGTTTTTATTTTATTTTATTTTATTTATATATTCTAATTTTTATATATAAAAATGTTAAAATATTTAAAAAATTGTTATCTAACCCATTGCAATGTATATTTTTATAATATATTTTTAAATATTTTAATTTTTTTTATTTTATATAAAAAATTAAAATTAATTTTAGTCATGTGAACAATCACTCACTATTGTCGTAAATATTTAAATATAATTCATGATGGAAGTTGTTTGTCATGTTAAAAAAAAAAGTTATTATCATTCCTTTGACAATAACTCATTCCAATAGTTTTTTTTATTACAATTATCCACAATGTCGAAAGTTTTGACTAGGGATGAAAATCAATATCGCGTTATAGTACATGGACGAAAAAACATAGGCAAATTCTTCCTGCACCTCCATATTTTTTTTATTTTAAGATCACCCTTTTGAGTATGTTGGAGAGTGTAGTGTTTTCTTCTTCATTTTCAAGTAGTGATGTTTGCTTGTGATGGTTGGTGATGAACGTTGGTGATTGAGGTAAATTTTGTGGTGTTTTTAATGGTGGTGATTGTGTTTTCGTTTGTTTATTCTTTTCATTTTTTTGGAAGCCACAAAACCTAGAAAAAAACCAGTGAGATGTAAAAATGGAGTACAAAACTAAAAAAAATATTTTTGCACTGGAAAATGTCGAATACAATGAATTTTCTTGCCAACCTTCTTACATACGCTCAAATGATGGAATTGCTCTCAAACGCTACGATTGAAGAATAATGGGAGTGCTACGACTGGAAGAAAGATATGCGACCAGAAGGAAAGTATGGGGTGCAGGAGTGTAGATAAGAATATGTTTCATTTATAATTATTTAAAATATTTAAAAGGATTAAAACCAACTTACTTTTCATAATTGTTCTTATAAGGGCCTAAAAACAAACTCTTTTTTTATCCTCAGTCTGCTAACTTTTCAGTCTTCGCTTTCGGACTTCCTTCTTGACTTAAGCTTTCAGCTTGTCAACTCTTAATTTGCACTTGGTTTATAAATCTTCCTCGTTTAATTGAATTACTCGATGAACACCTCCCAGTCAACCTTAATTTACTCCCTCCATTTTATCTTTCGATGCTTAGTCTCAGCTTCCTCTCACAGATGGGTGTATGTACCTGAAAGGTGCTCAGATGTCAAAGTTAGATTCGGTTTTACACGAAAATTGGATCAATTCACTCTACTTACCTCTTAGGATGACCCTCTATTTATACTACTCTTTTATTGGGCTCAGAAGTTATTTGGGCTTTTTCTCTTTGTATTCAACATTTACTACACACACCTGCATATTTGGGCCATGTTTCATGGACTTTTAACAATTTCCATTCTATTTTATCTTTTTCTTTTAATTCTTTCAATTTACCTTTTTTTATTCAACTCAACAGCTTAACCTTTCAGTTGAACTTCTACCCAATGGACCCTTTTGGCCTAATCGGACCTTTCGGTCCAATTGGATTTCTCGACCAAATGGGACCTCTCAACTCAATCAGTAGCCCCATGCATAAGGAGACTTAAGAGATGAAATGCCTATTAAGAAGCGAAACGTCACCTTTTTGTATTTTCAGAGGGAAAACAAATTTTGAAAAAATGGCTTTAATGATGTATTAATTGCGAAAAGACTTTTTCGTTTTGCACGCTTCCTCTTGATTGTACTGCTTGACGTGACAAGATAAAAGTCTCCAACCATTGGATGTAACTAAATCCAATGGTTACAATGCCATGACTCTTCATATGTCATCACTCTTCCACCATCATAAATCTTCAACTCCATTCATCTTGTTACGCTATTTCTCCACTCATCACATTCGAGAAGTTTAAGCAAATATTTGCAGAAGGTATAATGTCTTCATCAAGCTCTGTTTCTGTTTCTTCTGAGTTTACGGGATTTTCGAGCACGAGCAATGAATCTACTGGGAGAGTGATTGAAACCAATAAAAATGCCGAATTGACTTCCTCATCTGAAACACTCTCATGTATGAAATCGTCAAGCAAAGAGGTTGTGGATGCTTAAGCCAAAGAGAGGGAGGAATTAGCCGAACGAAGATTAAGTCTTCGTCTTGGTTATGAATGGGTTAATCCGAAAGTTCGGGAATTTTTCTCTCAGTACCAATTCTCTTCAACCCTTCGTAGTTTCCTTTCTAAGCTTTATGTGTATTCTTTTGATGCAACTAAGGAGATCATTTCTTTCCGGCAAGCTCGAGCCATTGATAACGTTTGGCATGGCTATGAGGGCGAGACCTGTGAATTCTTTTATTTTTATGAATGTCTCTTCACTGATCTCCATATTAAATTTCCTTTAAGTGAATTTCAAATGGGTGTCCTCCATTTTCTTAATGTTGCACCTACTCAACCCCACCCTAACAGATGGGCTTACATGCAAGCTTTTAGTGTTTTATGTATATCTTTCTTTGACCCTCAGTCCAAAAACGTTCCTATATTACTACAGTTCTCGGTTTGGTAAGAAACCTAGTTGGTTGTCTTTGATTAGTAAGACAAAAAATTATTTTCTTTCCCCATTTACTTCTTCATACAAAAACTTTAAAGGGGGTTTCTTTAAAATTCTTATTGAAGAAACCAGGAGAAACTATTTCTTTAACGTCGATGTTCCAAAGTTTCCTTTCTACTGGACCCATGCTCCTTTGAAGTTCAACTCTTGTTCACATCATTCCATGAGTATTGAAGAGCGGCATGTTATTTCGGTTCTCAGTCACTTTTCCCAGAAGATTCCCATTCGTGCTCTGCTTCGGCTATACATTTCTCGTAAACCCCAAAAAGATTTCATTGGTATGTGATTCTTTCGGATTCTCTCTTTTGATAATAAGAGAATTTTAACTTTGCTAAATCTTTTGATAATGTTCAGATTTGATGGCGGCTACGAACCCGAAAGGACATGCTTACTTCTCTAAGTTATTTAACCAATTTGGAGGTTCAACTCCTCGACCTGAGAGAGAAATTCAACAAGTAGAAGTTGAAATTGTTGAACCTACCTCTCGAATAGAAGTTGAAGATGCTGTAAACGTCGAAGCAGGGCCTTCCAAGAAGACTAGGAAACGAGATAAAGGCAATAGAAGATCACATTCTTCTAAGAAACACTATCATGGTTTGGGGAGTTCTTCTCAATCTCTTCTTGAAACCATCTTTGCGTCTTCCACACGTTTCTCAGATTTCGTTCACTCCAATCTTGACTCATCCTCTCGCGACATGTTCAAATCTATTCATGTTCCTTCTCTTACTAATTCAATGTTTGAACTTACTAGCCGTGCTTTTTTTATTAATAAGGCGATAAGAGAAGAAACCAAAAACAATATTTCTTCCTCTGAGCTTGAGAAATTGAAAGGCGAAGCTGCCGAATCAAATGAAAAAAGTCATATTATTAACTTCTCAAATTGAAGAACTGTCTCTAGTCAATAGCTGGAAGGAGGTCGAGAAGGAAACATTGAAGAATAAGGTTACTCATCTTTCGGCCCAAAGGATGACACTTGACACTGAGAATCAACAATTGAAAGAAAACCTTGTTGATTTTTCTGCTGGGAAGAAAATTGATTTTGAAAACATTCTCCGCTTGGAAACTGAGATAAACGAGTTGAAGTCAAGAGTTAATCAAGCTGAAAGTTTTGTTGTTCAACAACACAAGTTAGGCTTTGAGAAAGCTCTCCAACAGGCTAAATACTTTTACAAGATCCCCTTAGATGCTGGAAACTTTGATGTCGACAAAGACTTCTATAAGGGTGAATTGGTTCCGGTTGGTGAAATTCCTTATGACGAATCTCCAGAAGATGAAGGGAATGATGACAATGGGCGTGATGACGCCGAATAGCTCTAGTTATTCGTTTTGTAAAAGTTCCCGAGTAAAAACTCTCGGGTTCTTGGATGTATGGCATCAAACTATATATACTATTTTATTTACTTTACATCTATCTTATTTACCACAAAGATACTTGAACAGAGCGAGTTACCTACCAGCTTAAGTCATCTAATATAACAAATGTATTCGGCTTCACCTTTCAGCATTAACTTTATATTTACTTTTTCCAGCTAAGATGATCGCATCACACCTTTCGACCTTAACTTTCGGTTTACTTTTTTAAGCTAAGATGAAGGCATCTCACCTTTTGGCCTTAACTTTCGGTTTATTTTTCAAGCTAAGATGAAGGCATCTCACCTATCGGCCTTATCTTTCGGTTCGTTTTTCAAGCTAAGATGAAGGCATCCCACGGCCTTAGCTTCGGTTTTTTTTCAAGCTAAGATGAAGACATCTCACCTTTCGGTCATAACTTTCAATTTGTTTTTCAAGCTAAGATGAAGGCATGCTTGACCGAGAGAATTACAAAATATAACATTCTTTGGGAGCAACTCATGCCGAAAGAATTACAAGAAAACGTTCTCTCGAGAGGGATTTCGCTTGGAATGACGACATCCAAGACTGAAAGATTAATAAAAATGTTCTTTCGGGAGGGATTTCAGGTAGAGTGAAAGCATCCAAGACCGAAAGAATTATAAGAAAATGTCCTTTCGAGAGGGATTTCACCTGGAGTGAAAGCATCCAAGACCGAAAGAATTATAAGAAAAAGTTCTTTCGGGAGGGATTTCACCTGGAGTGAAAGCATCCAAAACCAAAAGAATTATACAAAAATGCTCTTTCGGAAGGGATTTCACTTGGCATGAAAGCGTCCAAGACTGAAAGAATTATAAGAAAATTTTCTCTCGGGAAGGATTTCACTGCGCGTGAAAGCATCCAAGACCGAAAGATTAATAAGAAAATGTTCTTTCGGGAGGGATTTCATTGGGTGTGAAAGCATCCAAGATCGAGAGAATTTTTGTTAAACACATTGAAATTTCAACATTTTCTTCATTCATTGTTCTACAAAAGGACCCAATATACAGTAGTTGGTGTTCTTACATACAAGCTTAACTGAAATAAAACTTCAAGTGACTTACGTTCCATGTTCTGGATATTAACTTTTCATCTAACATTTCCAACCTATAAGCTCCGTTCTTCAAATTTTCTACTATTCTAAACGGTCCTTCCCAATTGGGTGCCAACTTCCCTTGTGTAGGGTCTTTTATTGCATCATTCCTCATTCTCCATACTAAATCCCCTTCATTAAAAGTTCTCAGTTGTACCTTTGCATTAAACCTCTTACACGCTCTTCTTTTTACTGCTGCTTCTCTGATTGTTGCTTTCTCTCGAAGTTCTTCAATCAAATCTAATTCTGCCTTTAAGCATTCATTATTAATATTCCAATCTTCTATTTGTCTTCGTAATGTTGGTTCATTGACTTCTATTGGCAACATAACGTTTGTCCCATATGTAAGGTTAAATGGCATTTCTCCAGTTCATGTCTGTGGTGTGCATCTATATGCCCACAATATTTCTGGTAATTTCTCGGCCCACAGTCTTTTCGCACTTCCCAATCTCTTCTTCAGTTGGCTAAGAATGACTTTGTTAGCTGACTCTGCTTGTCCGTTTGTTTGCGGATGTTCAACTGAAGTGGTTGTAGACTTGATTCCCAAATTCGAATAGAATTCCAAGAGTTTTTTATCAGTTATAATAGAGTGTGGGATACCAAATCTACAAATTATATTTTTTCACACAAACGTTTGAACTTGTTGAGCCGTTATTTTTGTTAACGCTTCAACTTCTATCCATATTGTGAAATAATCAACAGCAACAATCATAAATTTTGTTTGTCCTCGGCCTAAGGGGAATGGGTCGAGTATATCCATTCCCCATTTAGCAAACGACCAAGGGGAAACAATTCCTTGTAACTCTTGTGATGGTATATGGTTGAGACTTCCAAATTCCTGACACTTTTTACATGCTTTGACATATTGGTTATAGTTTTCTCGTATTGTCGGCCAATAGTATCCGCCATGACAGATTTTCGTTGCCATTGTTCGCACACCATAATGCAATCCACATAGTCCTTCATGAAGCTCTCAGATTACATGTTCAGATTGCTCTTGAGAGAGACACTTTAACAAAGGAATTGAAAACCCTCTTTTGTTCAATTCATCTCCTATGAGGATAAAGTTAGCAGCTTTTCTAGCCATTATGCCATCAGTTTCAATTCCTTGTTCTTTATTTTTAATCACTTCTTTGTATGATCGAATCCAATCATCTTTCTTTGTGGTAACAGTAAAAAAATTTTCCACTCCAACTGTCGGACTGTGCAAGGTTTGTTGTATAATGAAATTGTGTTGAACTTGTCTTTGTTGACTTGTCAATTTGGATAGGGAATCCACTTTTGTGTTGTGTTCTCTCGAAATATGTATGATCTCGGCCATGTTAAAACTTTCCATAATGTTCAAGACTTTGTGGTAATACCTCAGCAACAAGGGATCTTTTACCTGGTACTCTCCTTTCATGTGCCCAACCATTAATTGGGAATCACTTCGACATATAACATTTTGTCCACCCATGTCTTTGGCTATAATCAATCTGCAATTAAAGCCTCAAATTCGGCTTGATTATTCGAAGTTTTGAATTCAAATTTCAAAGCCATTTCCAAATGAAAATTTCCTGGGCCTTCTAACACAATTCCTGCTCCACTCCCTTTCTTGTTGGATGATCCATCAACAAATATGATCCAAGTTTCCTGATCAGCTTCTGTTGTCGGCATCTGGATAATAAAATTTGCTAACGCTTGAGCTTTAATTGCTCCTCGTGGCTCATATTTCATTCCAAATTTTGACAATTCTACTGACCATGCTACCATTCTTCCTGCGAGTTCAAGCTTTCTCAAGACTTTGGCTATCAGGCAATCAGTTCTTACAATTATCTGATGATTATGAAAATATGGTCGGAGGTGTTTATATTGTGTACACAAGTGTTAAGGCAATTTTTTCGACTAGTTGGTACCGAGTTTCAGCGCTTTGGAGGACTCTACTTACGAAGTATATAGGCTTTTCTTCTGGATTTTCTTGGATCAAGGTTGCTCCTATGGCTTCATGAGAAGTGGCAAGGTAGACAATGATAGGCTGAGTTGACACGGGCTTGATTAGGATGGGAGGTTCAACTATCATCTTTTTAATTGTTGCAAAAGCTTGCTCACATTCCTTGTTCCACTTAAACGTTTCGACCTTCCTTAACAATTTCATTATCGGCTTTGACCTCTCAGCGAGTATCGGTAGAAACCTTGCCAAGGCATTCAACCTTCCTATTAACCTTTTAACTTCCTTCAAATTTGTTGAATTCCTCATCTTCATAATCGCTTCACATTTATCCGGATTTGCCTCAATTCCTCTGTTGGTCAACATGAAACCGAGAAACTTCCCACCTTTGACTCCGAAAACACATTTTTTTGGGTTTAATCGCAAGTTATACTTTCTTATCTGTGCAAATACTTCCTCAAGATCTTTCACATGGTCACCTACCACACGTGACTTGACAATCATATCATCCACATAAACCTCCAAATTCCTTCAAATCTACTTTTTGAACACCGTATCTATCAATCTTTGATATGTAGCTCCAACATTTTTTAAGCCAAACGGCATAACCTGATAGCAATAGTTTGCCATATCAGTGGCGAAAGCGGTTTTCGGAATATCAGGTTTGTACATCTGTATTTGATTGTAGCCAGAATAAGCATCCAAGAAACTCATCATGGCTTGACTTTATGCCCCATCAACCAACCTATCAATACTCGACAAAGGATATGAATCTTTCGAACATGCCTTATTCAAATCTGTATAATCAGTGCACATCCTCCATTTTCCATTCACCTTCTTGACTAGAACTACATTCGCCAACCAAGTCGTGTACTGAATTTCTTTGATGAAACCTGCCTGCAACAATTTTTCTGTTTCTTCAAAATCAGCTTTTCGTCTCTCTTCTCCCAACTTCCTTCGTTTTTGAGCTATCGGCTTTGCTTCTCGGCAAACAAACAACTTGTGAGAGATGATGTTAGGATCAATTCCTTGTATGTTTGATGCCTTCCATGCAAAAAAATCTTTATTCGTTCTTATTATCGCAACCAGATCATCTATCATTTCTTCTGGCGTACTACCCCCAACATATGTACACTGCATTTCATCTTTACCTAATTGAACCGATGTAGTTTCTTGTCTTGGATCTATCCTTTCATCATCATTCATTCTAGGATCCAAGTCCACCATTGCTACCGTGTTTCTGGCTTCCATACTTTCGGCTCCTAGATCATTTTCAAACCTGCTACATAACATTCTTTGGCTGCTTTTTGGTCGACATATATGGTTGCTATGTCTCTTCGTTCTGTTGGAAATTTCATTGCCAAATATGGTGTCAACACTATAGCTCCCAGCTTGTTCAACGAAGATCTTCCCAACAAAGCATTATAAGAGGTGAGAGTATCTACCACCAAATATCTGATTTTAATCGTTTTCGTTGCGTCTCCTCTGCCAAAGGTTGTCGGCAAATCAATGTATCCTTTGGTGTCAACCTTTTCACCCGAGAACCCGATTATTTGCTCCTGTAAAAGCACCATGTCTTCTTCCTTCAGATGTAACCTTTTAAAGGTTTCCTAAAATAAAATATCGACTGAGCTCCCTTGATCTACTATAGTTTTCATTACCGCATATTCGGCAATTTCAACCATCTTGAAAATCCTCATTAGTGAATAACATCGGCGGCAAACTTCTTTTAAAAACATGATTCACGGTTATGGCACTTCTCAAATATTTTTTTCCTATCGTATTATACGTTTCCTTTTCTGCAAAGCCTTCGGAAATAGTATTAATGAACCCCCTAACTGGTCTTCCCAAACTGTGTTGTCGGCTCCTTTTTTCTTGTGAATGGAGGTAACTTCCTCCATCTCTTTCACTTCTTTTTTCATCTCTTCCTCCTCTTCTTTCATTTCGGTCGCTTCGTATGTCAGTTGTTCCTCCAAAATTTTCTCCTCTTCTACCTCCATGGTCTCTACTCCTGACATCTTGCTCTGGACTTTGACTGGCCTTTATTCTTCCTTTTCTAACAAAGCGTTTTAATTGCCCTATCTGGATCAACTCTTCAATTCGGTCTTTTAGCGCTATACATTCTTCAGTGTGGTGACGATGATTTTTATGGTATTGACAATGTTTGTTGTGATCAGCTTGATCTGGGGTTCGTGCTTTCCTTGGTGGCGGTATTACTTCAGTTGTCATCGCCTCTTGAAGTATCCAATCTCGAGTTGTACTCGATGGTGTGTATTGTTGAAACTTTCGGCCACAAGGTTTCTCTCTGAAATGTCTATTTTGATCCCCTCTCTTTCATTTGTTTTCTTCTCGTTCTTCACGTCCATCCTTATTTGATTCCTGAAGTCCCTTAACTCCTCCATTTGCATAAACTTCGTTGCATGTTGTCTTAGTTCATCAAGGCTTACTGTTGGTTTTTTGCACAAACTATTGGCAAATGGTCCCGGCCTCAATGCAGTTATCATATGATGCATAGAGACTTCTGGACTGAGGTTTCTAATACTTAAAGCCACTCTTCCAAAGCGCTCCATAAAAGCTCGTAATGATTCATTCTTTTCTTGTCTTATGTTTACAAGAGCTATCGATGTTAAGTGATGTGGTCTACTTGTAGCAAATTGAGCTCCAAACTTTTTCTATCAAAGTATCAAAATAGGTAATAGATAATGGTGGTAACCGGGTAAACAAGCTTAAAGCTTCTCCTTTCAGAGTTACATAAGATGGCGTCATTCCATGTATACAAACTTATTTGAGTTGTGTATATGGCAACATGTTCATCTGGATCTGTACTCCCATCATACTTCTCCATTGTTAAACTTTTCCAGTTGTCAGGTAGTGGCGTTCCCACAACAATACCAGAAATCTCAGGTAACCTCCTTTGTGTGACTCCAAAACTTTCTTCATTATTCTCTCTTTGATTAAGGTGTGTTCTCGGTTGAACAGTTTCAAGGGAAGCATCCAACATGGTTTCTTCATTTAATCTTTGTCTCATGTAAGCATTATCCGCTCTCAACATACTTAATTCCTCCTCGATGTCTCAAATTCGTCTTGCAACTGTATTAACATGACCATAGTCATGGCGTTCTAACAATCTCCTTGTTCCCTGGAATGCTCTCCTCTTTCGCTCATTTTGTTTCTTGGTCCCACGGTGGGCGCCAAAATGTTCTTACAAGGGCCTAGAAACAAACTCCTTTCTTATCCTCAGTCTGCTAACTTCTCGATCTTCGCTTTCGGACTTCCTTCTCGACTTAAGCTTTCAGCTTGTCAACTCTTAATTTGCACTTGGTTTATAAACCTTCCTCGTTTAATTGAATTACTCGATGGTCAACCTTAATTTACTCCCTCCATTTGATCTTTCGGTGCTTAGTCTCGGCTTCCTCTCACAGATGGGTGTGTGTACTTGAAAGATGCTCTGATGCCAAAGATTCGATTTTACACGAAAATTGGATCAATTCATGACCCTATATTTATACTACTCTTTTATTGGGCCCAAAAGTTACTTGGGTTTTTTCTCTTTGTATTCAACATTTACTACACACACTTGCATATTTGGGCCATGTTTCATGGGCTTTTAACAATTTCCATTTTATTTTATCTTTTTCTTTTAATTCTTTCAATTTACCTTTTTGGCAGTTTCTTCCTGCACCCCCACAAGGTTGCGCAAAGACAAAATTGTCCCTCTATAAACTGTACATTTTTTTTGTATTCTGGATTATGAAATCCAGTCAATTTTCGGATTGGCGCTTCTGGTAAATTTTCGGATTGGCGCATCCGGTAATCTCCCAGATTAATGCTTCCGGTAGTACATGAATAATAGTGTCAATTCAAAATAAAAAAAATGCAAAACATCCATAATTGAAAAAACTATTTCGAATCCGCCAATCCGTAATTCAAAATATGCATTCCGGCTTTAGAAATCCATAATTAAAAAAAATCATTTCGGATCCACCAATCCGTAATAGAAATTAGGCTTCTGGATTCAGCAATCCAGAAATCAATAATTTATGCAAACTTTGCTTCCGGAACACCCCCTCATCTGGAATGCACCATGATTCACTTCCAGATTGATGAATCTGTAGCACGCTTCCAGATCCCGAAATTGTGGGGGTCAGTTTCGGAATTTACAAAATTTTGGGGGTGCAGGAAAAAAAATGTAGGGGTGCAGGAAGAAACTGCCTACCTTTTTTTATTCAACTCCACAGCTTAACCTTTTAGTTGAACTCTCTGTCCAATGGATCTTTTTGGCTTAATCAGACCTTTTGGTCCAATTGGACTTCTCAGCCCAATCAGTACAATAACTAATATGGAGGTGCAAGGAGAAGGAATGGAGGTGGAGGAAGAATTTGTCAAAAACAAATTTAGCCTAATATAAATAACTCATAACATTTATTTTTCAGTGCCTAACTTACATTCACATTAATCCGTGCTGATAAATTTATTTTATTTTATTGTAAGGTCTTAATTTATTTTTTACCCTATTTTATAACTCTCATCTAAAGCTTTAACTTTAAAATAATTTTTCAGTTAACTCTCATCTAAAGCTTTAACTTTAAAATAATTTTTCAGTTGCAAAACTATTGAGTCGATCTTAGCCTAAAAGTCACGCTAGAAATAATTTTTATTCATGAAGGTGAAATGATAATGTAAAATTTGTTACACCAATTGAACTCATTTATATGAACTAAATACTCCCTTCTTTAATTGTCACTTTTTTTCGAAAGGTTTTTATTTATGTATCATTTTCAAAATTTAAGTTAATATTAATTGTTCTTTATCATTTATACTCATACTCTTAACTTAATTTTTAATTTATTTATTTTTGTTTATTATATAAATAAAAACGTAAAATAAAAAATCTCATCACTGTTTTACTAAAATAAAAGAGTATTGTATTTCTTGTTTTTTACATAAAATATATTTGGATTATAGCCTAATATTGTATTTAAATATATTTAGAACGAGTAGAGGTTCTAAATTGGACAAAAAAACCAAATGCAATGGTGGCCACAATGAGCTTACAGCATACCCATCCACTTCATCTGGTTGCTGTGAAACATTACCTACAAAGGCAAGAGGTTAAAACAAGTAACAAGGTGATTCACTTATTTTATGAAGAAATTTAACAGTTTTATTTTCTCAGCTATGCTATTGCCCATATGTTGTTTCAGGTCATCAAACAGATTTGGCAAAGAATAAGTCACACCATAAATACTCAAAACTGATGCAGCTAAACCAAACCAATACAAAACAATTTTGGCTTTAAAAATTTAAGTCACTTATCCCTTGAACAAAGGGTGAGTTCAACCTGAAGTAGTTCACCCTGGTGATCCCTAACCTATAATCAGTAGCAATTTAGGAAGACCAAGTGATATATTCCCAAAAGAACATAGAATTGACACATACCTCATTAATCAAAACCTAAAAGAGAAACTCAACTAGTCTTGCTCCAAAAACACTCTAACATAAAGGCCCAAAAAATACCAATTCATTCAAAGAACAGAAATGTAGATCAAACAAGCCGAAGCACACAATCCAGAAAGACATCAAATATTTTCTTTTAAATTTCAGGAGGTCATCGGATTAAAAGAAACATTACAAAAATGGCAAAATATGAACATGGCAATGCCCTCTTTAACTCCAAATCAAAAACTATTCTCTAATTTCTTTTTTCAGTTTGTTTACAAATAATCTGTGCAAAAAAACTATAACTACAGTCACTACATTCTCGAATCACCAGCAGCCTATACGATGCTACAAGCATTAGGAAAGGAAGAAGTGAAATTTGATCACCATCACTGCATGCATCACTTTCGAGATCGCACACCAACAAAGACATCATCATCTCCTTCAGTGAACTCCAATTCATCATCTCCCTCACCCAAATCAAAATCCAAATCCGAGTCACTATCAAGAGGTCTCCTCGCCCTGTTCCCACTAACCTTCTTCGCCACAGTCTTTACCCTCATTCGCCGCTTCTCGCCATTCCCACGCAACCCTTCATTTCTCATGGCAAACCCTTCATTATCATCATCAGAAAGGTACACAAGCGATGCAGCATTTTGTTCACCAAAAACGTTGCTACCCTTAATCTCCTCCTTGACCTCGTAATACCTCAAGGGCACACTCGCCTCGCACGAGTAGTACTGTCGGAGCTCCTCCCCCTCCACCACCGCGTCGCCCACCATTTTCGGCGGTACCACCGCCACGCCCTGGAAAGCCTTACTGCAAATCTGGCACAACAGCGCGCAATCCTCGTACTTCTTCTCGTACTCGAACAGGTTCCAGCAGTAGGGGCATGCGCTCCAAAACGTCGCCGCTACGGGGACTGGGCGCTCGCGGTGGTAAAGGGCGCGGCGCTCGGGGCGGGAGAGTATGTGCCAGGCCTCCTGCACACGTGCGAGGGCCTCGTCGGAAAAGGGGAACTTGTCAGGGCTCGTCGGGTCCAGGAGGAGCGCCATCTTCGTGTACTGCCGCCGCACCAGGTCGCGGTTGTCGCCGTCGGATGGGTGGAGCTGGAGAACAGAGTAGAAGTCAGCGGCGGAGAGGACCTCGGCGACGGCGAGGACTCGTGCGACTGTGTCGGTGGGAGGGAGGCGGTGGGCGAAGTCGCGGCAGGCGGAGAAGCGGCGGAGGGAGAGCATGGAAAGGCATGTGGCGATAGGGTTTTCGGGTTCGGATCCTTTGAACGGATCCATTCGCGTTTGTTTGTTGGAACGTGAGTGTTGTGAGTGAGCAGAACCAAAGGGTTCAGGTCAAATTAATTGGAATGTTTTGGCAAGAGATAAATATAGAGGGTATTTTCGTCAATTTATACCCATTTGTTTCCCCCACCGCGGTTTTTGTTCTTTATCATTTTTTTACTGTTTTTATTTTATTTTCAATTACTATCGATTAGCATTGATTAATTACTGTTATAAATGTCATTATATTTGGCAGTTTTTCTTTTATATTCATGCAGTTTTTACAAGGACTCCACTATTACAGTTATTAAATTTATGCTTTCAGAATTTGCTTTTATAATTTTGCATCGCATGTTTTGCACATTTAATTGTGTATTTATTTTGGGAAAAAAATATAATGTAACTCAGATGTGACTCAATTTCTCATACAACACTATTTACATTTTTATTTTTCTCATTTAGTATCCTTTTGTATTTATTTTTCTATCTAACACTATTTTGTTTTAATTTCTCTATCTAGCACCATTTCAAAAGTAAAAAAAAAATTAATAATAAAAAAATTGATAATTTTAATTTTAAATGCAATAAAAAAATAAATATTTTTAATTTTTAAAATAGTTAAAAATATAATTAATAAATAAAGAAATAAGTTTTTACAAAATAAAAATTAAAAAGTAATAAATTAAAATGTTTAGTTTAATTTATTTTTTAAAATGAAGAAAATAAAAAATTAAATCCTACAATAACATAAAAAAGTTTAATCTATAAACAAAAATTAGTATTTATTTTTATTAATTGACTTTGTTTTTTTTATAATTATATTATGTATTTTTTACTTGAAATTAACATGATTACATCATCAATAATAATAAAAATAAATATTAATTTATGTTTATAGATTCAACTTCTATGTTATTGTAGGGTTTTATTTTTTATTTTTTTCATTCTTAAAAAAAACTAAACATTTTAAATTTATTATTTTTTTATTTTTATTTTGTAAAAACTCATTTCTTTATTCATTAATAATTATTTTAAACATTAAAAATATTTATTTCTTTAATGTATTCAATTTTATTTTTTTTACTTTTGAGATGATGCTAGATAGGAAAATAAAAAAACAAAAAAGTGTTAAATAGGGAAATAAAAACAAAAGGGTGCTAGATGGGAAAATAAAAACAAAAGGGTATTAGATAGGAAAATAAAACACAAAAAGGTGCTAAATGAAAAAATAAAAGTATAAATAGTGTTATACCTTGTAGTTAATTATATATCAATTTAAAATTTATTTATTAATACTAAAATTATTTTAAACAATAATTAAACTATTAATATATGAGATGAAACCAAAGTTGATTTATAGGAGGGATCGATTGTAAAACAAATATGGTTCAATAATATACCACTTACAAATGATTAGTTTTGTTTGTTGTAAATATATTATTGCTGAAAATTTCAAAAAGCTTATTTTGATTTAAAAACAAATAAATCAAATAATTAATTTTCACCAACGAATAATTAAGTTATCTATTTATGTAAAATTAATTATTTTACACAAGATAACAAAATAATAAGACTAAAAAAATATTTTATTGCAAGTAAAATATATTTGTTTTGATATAATAAACTAAAAAAACAGCATAAAAGAAAATAAAGTATAAAAGATTCATTGACCGAATCCAAAACTTAAAGTATACAAAAAAGGTAAAATCTTATAACTTTTCAAGATATTTTTTTGTATGCATTATTTTTATATGATAAAATATATAATAAATACCATGAAGAAAATTTGTATGTAATTTTTTTTCTTTTTTACCTTATATCTTGTTTTTATCATAACCTCTTATTTCTCCTTTTTTTTTACAATTCAGTATACTATAACTTATTTGTAGTGCCTTAAAATGAAAACTAAAAATAAACAAAAAGAAATCATCATTTTATATATATATATATATATATATATATATATATATATATATATATATATATATATAACATATTATATATTTATTTTTTTTATAAAAAAAAAAACTATATTATATATTTTTTTTTAATCATATTTTTT
>Ga0123342_1002583_pt1 | contig 29929 bp, 12 predicted proteins | sample Turbeawhitnodule_FD_89960 | JGI IMG/M metagenome (GOLD analysis project Ga0123342, IMG submission 89960) | Root nodule microbial communities of legume samples collected from Mexico - Turtle bean Mexico white nodule | ecosystem: Host-associated > Plants > Roots > Nodule | place: Mexico: Nepantla... | reverse complement strand
TTGTGTTTTTATGGTCATCCTTTCTTCAACATATAAAACTTCATCAAAAGATTTTTTCTATCTTCAAATATGATTTGCAATGAGCTTCTTTTTTTCTTCTTTTAATATTTTTTTTTGTCTATAATTTATTTATATTTGTTTAGTAGAAATCATACAATGTTTTTTCTCTCTCTTTTGGTTTCAATAGAATTTTATATTTGTTGTTTTTTGTTTGTATTGGTTCAATATCTTATTCGTTAGTTTGTAATTTGGTTTAACTTAAATGGTGTAATTGAACATGGTGAAGACTAAGGGAGGAGGTTCACAATGTGATCATCTACGTCCACAACCTCTGTTAGAAGAAAACATGTTAATGAAGATGGAAACACACAAGAACATGGATAATGACTTCTCAATATCATCATCATCCCATATATCAACCCCATCATATAATTCTTGATAAAATTCATCAATATTGTTCATACTTCTACAAATAAAATAAAAAATGAAACAAAATCATTGCATTTCGAATCCATGAATCCATGAGTCAAAAACATTATTCTAGATCCAACAATCCATAGTTCAAAAAGACAATTCCGGATTCATAAATTCATAATGCGAGTGATGCATTCCGGATTCAGGAGTCCATAATACAAAAAAAACAGTTCCAGATCCATCAATTTGTAATGCAATTTAGGCTTCCAGATTCAACACTCCGGAAAACAACAATTTATGACCTTTTACCTTCCAGAACACCCTTACCGGATCCCGATATCCGATAGCCCCTTTTGAAATTATAGGTCAAAGTTAATGTTGAAATATTTAAAATTGTGGGGTGCAAGAAGAAAAACGTGAGGGTGCAGGAAGAAGAAGCCTTCTACTTATTGAGCCACAATTGGCCATATCCAAAAAGGCATGACCCATTATAAAAAACTGGTTTGACACCGTTGAGACTGTTTCTTTCTGCACCTCCATATGTTTTTTCTGTCACCCCATACAAAAACATGAAAATATTTTTTTATCCTTCTTGTACCATTATCATATTCTGGATTACATAACTTGAAAGTTAATATGAGATTTGAAAATAGCTTACGGATTATGTAATCCAGAATATATTTTTAAAAAATGGTATTCTAATTTATATAATTTGGAAGTCAGGATTTAAGATTAACTTCCTTATGTAATCCAGATATACATTTGAAAAAAAGCTTCTGAATTACATAATTTGAAATTTAATTTAGGCTTCCTGATTATGTAATTCAGAAAACTAATCATATATCTAAAAAAAAGCTTATGGATTAATAATTAAAAAATTAATTACGAATTTGAAAAAAGATTTCTGAATTACATAATGTGGGAATATTACAAAAAGAATATTTTTGGAATATGAAAAGTTTATGGAGGTGGGAGAAGAAAATAAGGAGGTGTAGGAAGAAACGGTCCACCGTTGGATTCCACCAACCGACACCTCAACATACTCTTACTTTTTTTTGCATCAACATTGCCATTGCTATTGCCACGACAACAAAAAAACAACACACTCTGTTTTTTTCTTCTTCTGATTCTCTCTTTTCTTTCTATTTGTATTGCGTGTAACTCAGATCTAGCGTTTGCAGAATGCAAGTTCTGTAGGATTGTTTCATTTACCGGTAATTCGAGATTTTTGGTTCCTAACGTGTTTTCAGTGCATTGATGTAGCTGCCTTGCTTTCGTTGTGTTTTCTCGTCGGCATTGTGGTGAAACTGTGAAAGCGTTTTTCATTAACGTTTTCTGATTCGTGTGATGCAGATTAGTGTAACTGAAACTACGCGTTTGTGCTGTAAGAAGATTCGACAATAGAAAAGTTATGTCGAGGAGACCGGTGAATTCTTCTAGAAGGTTCGGTGATAGCGGCGGTGGATTGTTCTCTTCGAAATCTAGGTCGCCGCCGGTTTTGTCGATTGCACTCGTAGTTTTGGTGATTTTTTATTTTATTTTAGTTGATTTAATGAGGTGCTTTCACTTTCGGTGTTTTTTTTTCTGATTGAGGTTTTGGTAATTCTACAGGGAGGTTTGTTTGTCGTTGGCTATTTTTACCGGGGCTCAGGTTTGTTCTACTTTTTTCGTTTTGTTACTGAGATGTACTTCTGGCTTGTTTTGTTTATCTATGCAATTCAATGTCACTTGGTTTTTTGACAGGTGGATTTGGCAGCCGTTTAGATTCTGTTAGCAGGATTGAAGGTAAGTTCTAATTTCTTACCCCTCTTACTGTGAGAATTCATTACTGGTCCTAGATCACTATGATCTTGAGCAATTTACATGTGAGAGGCACCTTCAAATTTAAAATTTTGGCTAACTATTACTTTGAAACCGGTCGTGGACAGGTAATAGTCTTGGACCGTGTAATAATATCTCCTAGATTGTGGTTTGTTTCACTGTCAATTTCTTTGTCTATTTAAGATTCGAACAAAACTTGTATAGAGTTTCTTAAGTACTAATTGTGCTGATATCTTAATTGGAATGGAAGTTTTACCTAGACAGTTTGCGTAATCCTTTAATGCAATCCTTTATCATGTGAATTATGTGATTGAGTGAAGAATAACACAAAAAGTACCTAAAGAACTGTATTTTAGTTTAGTCTGAAAGGTATTGTGTTGGTATGCTATAAGTGTGTAGAGCGCAGAAGTACGTTGATGATTATGTGAGGTTAATTCCTAGTTAGCAGAGAAGTTTTCTTGACACTAATTTCATTGAAGTTGATATCTTAAGCAACAAGGCGAGGTTTTGTCATTTAATTGAACATGGTGGAGCTTTGTTTGTCACAAATTATCTTTTTCTCATTTCGTTTGAGGTTTGAGGTCTACGCTTGACTGATGGCTCTGCTGCATCAAATATGGTTTTGTTGTTCTTCTTGGGTTTTTTGTTATGTGATCAAGATTTCAAGAACAGTTTCTGCTCATTGGAATCGGAGGTGTTTGTGGTAATCATAAAATTTTTATGGTGTTAAGTCTCTTAATGCTTTTCTCTTATTTCTTCTCTGATTTGCGTTGTGATATAATATAACTAGTCACATGTGGTTCTTTTTGGGGAAAAAAATTAGTATATATTTCTTTTTTATCAGACTTAATGCTTCTAGCAGATTAAAGGTGTTCAGTTGTTTCTCTTTATTGAAATGTAATTGGCTTTTATTCGTGTCTCCAAAGGTTGAAAATTCCACACCTGTACTTCCTTTTTTCTTGTGGTGGCATACATTTGTTGAGTTGTGATTCTTGAAAAGTAGCAATTTATCCCATAATATAAATTCCATATTTCTTGCTTGAAATGCATTTTCTATTGTCTTTTTCGTTGTTTCTTATTTGCATTACCGGGAAAAAAATGTTCATTTTGCTGGTGGTACCTTTTTGTTCTAGTTAGTTGTTTTATCTTGTCTTCTTGTTTAGTAGTAATCATGTGTTACTTTTGTCATGTGTCAGATGCCATCCTTTGAATTGTATTATAACTGTGACACTTCTAGTTGGGTTCATACTGGCTGTGTATAACTTATTATGACAACCATCTTCGTACAGTTAATGTAAGCAGTCCAAACATGTATACAGGATTAAAATAGTTTTAGCTGCTGACACTAACTGGATCTTACGTAATGGGTGTTCTATGCATTTGTCCTACCATGTAGTAAACATTGTTTTTCAATGATTTGCATCTTATCTTTGTGGTTTCCCTTTTTCTTGTAATGACATTATTCTAAAGATTTGGGGGTAAGTAGAATAGGTGTGATGACAGTTATTTTTGTATTACTCCAGTTTCCTTTGCTATTCTAATTTGTTGTTTACAATACCTGCAATATACTGGAACAGTGATAATTTTGTTAGAATTTGGGTTTAGTGTTTGGATGTTGGAGATAAGGAGAAGGGAATAGATCAAAGGAAGAAGAGAAGGAGGTGAAGAGCATGACAGATAGTTTTGATTTTCCTTCCTTTTGTTTGGATGATTAAAATCCTCCCAAGTTGGGGGAAACCTTTGAAATGTTCATAAAAATTGAATATACCGGTTAGAGGATCACATGTTAATCCCTTTCTCCTTTATCCAAATATAACTGAAAAACCATGACGTAGTAGTATCTATCATTCGTTTCATCCAGTGATCTTTGCCGTGAATGCACTTCTAGATATTCTTTTTCTTTTATTAGCAAAGAATAAATAAAAGAAAATGAGACACTTCATGAGTGTCCCAACACTTCTATATATTCTGTTATAATATACATTACTTCCAACGAAATGCAGGTGATTATTTGTGCAGTGCAGAGGTCCAACAGTCTATTCCCATTTTAAAGAAAGCATATGGAGATAGCATGCATAAAGTTTTACACGTTGGTCCTGATACTTGCTATGTGGTCTCTAAATTGCTGAAGGAGGAGGAAACTGAAGCCTGGGGAATCGAACCATATGATATAGAGGAGGCTGATAGTAGTTGCAAAGCACTGATCCGTAGAAGCAGTGTGCGTGTGTCTGATATCAAGTTTCCTCTTCCGTACAGGCCAAAATCTTTCTCTCTTGTAATTGTTTCAGATGCTCTGGATTACCTATCTCCAAGATACCTCAATAAAACTCTACCGGATTTAGTGAGGGTATCATCTGATGGTGTTGTAATATTTACTGGTAAGAGCATTTTATGGAATTTAATGTGGGTTCCCATCTATGAATTAAATTTATTCTTCTGTTTTAAGAATTTATTTTTATCTGAAACTTGCATTAAATGGTGTTAGTTGATTCATGTAACTGATTCCACTCCCATCTAGCTGTTTTTAAGTCCAAAAGTTTGGTTGTTATTGTTGAAGTCTGAATCACCTAGTATGATATTAATGTTTAGAGCATAAATGTTGTTTGAGGTAGTGTATTTGAGCTTATCTGAACTCGTGAACTCCCTCCCATTTATTTGTCTTAGAATTATGATTTGCTTTTACCGGTGTTAATGTTGATGAGTTGTCGGGAGCTTGCGCTTTAAATATACTGCTTGTGCTGTTGCTTAAAAGACTATCTTAGCAATAGTCAATAATCTCTTGGTTCTGTCACTGACTTCTGATAAAATCTATAATGAAGGTTTTCCTACCACTCAAAAGGCGAAGGTGGCGGATGTTTCTAAATTTGGAAGAGCGGTGAGTAGATTTTACATAAAGAATAATAGAATGTTATCCATATTTTTGTAGATGTATTGATGTCAATTACTGAGCCTGGATGAATAGAATGTCTTGATCCTAGACTCTCAACCTTTTTGAAGCTAAAGATACTATCACCTGGATATATACACCTTTCATTTTTTTATATATAAAAAATGGGGAAAAATTAACTGATTCGTCTTGCTTCAGGCCAAGATGAGAAGTTCATCCTGGTGGGTCAAGTTTTTCCTCCAGATTAACTTAGAGGAGAACGAAGATGCTTCTAAGAAGTTTGAACAGGCTTCCACTATGAGTTCCTATATTCCAAGATGCCAGATATTCCACTTGAAATCACTCCATTGATGTATGGGATGGCACAGCATTGGAGATCTCTCTTAATGTTTCTTCTCTGTTTTCATTTGAAACAATTCATTCTATAAAGGTAATTTAATTCTTTGAAATATACTCGCCTTAGATGGTGTATCAATTCTGTTGATAGATTTTTATTCTTTGAATTCCAGCCCCTGGCTGCAAAACACAAATCAAGTTAGTATTTAACTAAATTATTAGTTGAATTAGGCTATCTATAAGTAAGTCGCAAGTAATATTGCTTCTTTTGTTGAGATATAAATTAAATGTCATCATATGTTCTTGTAATTTGTCAAAAGGTTGGATACACCACATTGTTTTCATTTAGTTTTAGGTCTATCTATATACCATCGCTGCTGTAAACAGTAAGAAATAATTCGTGATGACAAAATCAATAGTTTATATTCTATCACATATGTAATCATGTACCCCAAATACTTAACTAATGATTTTTCTGTCATCAATTGATTATTACTTTTTCTTATTTTGACAGATAATTCGAGACATAGTTCGAAAATATGAATAAATGGTAATTTTTTTCTTATTTTTTATAATATTTTTAATCGAACTGGTTCATTAATATAGTTTGATTGATTATGATTGGAGAAAATTTATTTATAAGCATAGGTTAGAGAAATACAAGGAAATCATGAAATTGGTTTTTCATGTGTTGAAAATTAAATTTAGTTTTACATTTTATATGAAATAGTTTATAGTTTTTTTTTTAAACAATGCATGTTGTGATCTTTGTTTATTTGCTTTCTCTAAATGTTTCTTTCCTTCCTTTTCAATAAAAAGACAGAATGGTTTTTGTATAATTTTTATTAATAAAATGCTTTATTTTGTTAACTAATTAAAATAAACTGCGCAATGACTAAAACAAATAGCATAATATTAAATCTTTAAAGCTTAAAATGTCTTGTTTTGTATAAATAATTTTTTGAATGACATTTGTATACATTTTTTACTTTTGTTAAAATTTAAAGCAAACAGTGCAATGACTAAAACTAATAGCATAATATTAAACGAAAATTCAAATAACTAGTTTGCGGGAAACTAATGGTGGCATGAGTGGATGCAATGTTATTGTTTGTAAAATAGTTTATTTGATCTGAATATAAACTTATTATTCTTCTTTAATATTAATTTTTTAAATTTTAAATAGATATTTTTAGGTTATCGTTGAAATGCAATTTAATTTTTAAATAAATGAACCAAAATCTATTTTAATAATATATAAAAACTAACTTTTAATGATGATATACATAAATTTATCTAGAGTGAAACATGTGAAATATGAAAATGCTTTTAATAACTTTAGGTATGTTTGATAAAATCAACATCTAGCTGAAGGTTTTAAATTTAGTTGTAAGCTGAAAGTTATTACTATTAGTTTATTAAATAATAAATGTCTGGTAATACTCTTATTATATGTTAAAGTAACTTAAAATGTAAAAAATAAATACGGACGTATTTGTATGATATTTTTTACATTACGTATACGTTTATAACTTTTTGTGTATTATAACTATTTTTTTTATTTCTCTTCCAAACCGAATATGAAAAACTGAAGGAATCATCAAATCACAATACTTAAGAGTAGGATTTTAAAAAGCTACTTAATCAATCATGTCCATTTTTCTTAAACAAAATTGTAGGTACCCAAAACTGTTTTGTCAAGTCTCACCATTCATCTTTCGTGGATTCATCAAAATCATAAGCAGAAGAATCGCTCAGAATCTAATGTCTTGAATTTCAGATAAAAAAAAAATCAGCAGCTTTAGAAAGGAACGTATGTGTGTAACAGTTTATAAACTGTTAGCGTGACACTTGTGCATACTTGTTAATTAAAAAAATGAAAACAAAGTGATATCAGATCTAAATTGCATTAAAATAAATATGTATGAAGTGAATGACCTAATAAAACTGTCATTTTACTACATTTTTAATCAACTATAACATTATATATAAAATTAAAAACATTATTTGTCACTTTATCCTAATTATATGAAATAAAATTATATAGTAATTTATGATATATTCCAAAGAAATGCAAAAGTGTTTGAAATAGACTATTAACCGATATGAGACTATGTTAATGTTAAATGAAATGAATTATTGAGGGAATTGAAGTTTGTGGTACTTATTATTATGAAACCTTATATAGAGTAACCCTTACTAATAATTTATCATATATTTACTATGTTTTTGGATGAATTTCTTTTATTGGATAATTTTCTTATAAAAGTTTAAGTTGTTTTATAATAATATATGTTTTTTAGACACGAAAAATTTAAAATATTGAAATATTAAGAATTTTTTAGATTAATTAACTAAAAATTATAAATTCAAATTTCATTTAAAAACTAAAAGTTTCTCAAATTTATGTCTATTTTTATATTTTTCTTTTGGCTAAACCTTAGTTGGGATATTGTCATTTTCAATTTAATTAGGATGTCATTAATTCGATTAGGTTAGAGGACTTATAGACTCACTATAATTTTTTTCAAATAATATAAAAAATATATTTCTTTTAAGTTAAAGTTGGTTATAGTTTTTTTTTTCATCATTAATAAATTTTCTTTTGTTGATACAAGTCATTGTTATTATTTTTAAAACATTTTAATCTATTATCACTCATCATAATCAATTATCACTAATTAAATAATTAATTATATTTATTAAGAATCAATTATATTTCAAAATATACCTACCCAATTAATCAATTATTTATTATATAATTAATTATCTCATTCCTGTAATGTACATTTAATCAATTAACTGATAAAATAATTAATTATATATTGTTTCAATTATATTTCCATAATGAATAAAAAAATCATCATTACCTTTAAATGTACCACAATAAGAAAAAGAAGAAGTCATTTCCATCCTTCACACATCCTTTACTATATTTTTTATTTCCATTCATATCAAATAGATAAATTTTCTCGAAAGTTATTTAACATTCATCACATTATGACCCTATTCTTCAAGTGGGAAAGGTCGTTGCCTCTTATGAAAGCACATGTTATCGTGTGTTGATTTATTTGACTTTAAAGTGGTGTGTGATTTTGGACACAAGAATTTTTAGTACATTTGAACCAGATGGGTTCATTATATTTGACTTAACGCCATCATTATCCTTAGATTAATTTTCAACAACCCAATCACTAAATAAAATATTCTTTCGTTCAATGAATAAAAAGGTTTTTGTTGAACAACCATTATTCCCACATAAAAAGGTCTAAAGACACATAAAATAAGGGTCCTCAAATTTCCCTCAAAATTTTTAAATGCAAAGTAGATAATTCTTATCCAAGTTATGAAATGTGTACAATCCAACTTACTCTAATTTTTTTTTATTAAAATGTGTATTACGAATACTATATTATATTATAAAGTGAACTTTAAGCTTGACTCAACCTCATTAAATCAATTCGTGGGATGAGGTTTGCACCCACTTATATATAATGAAATATTTTTATCTCTAGTCGATGTGAGATCTTCAACACACCTCTCTCACGTCCAGAGTGACAGCTCGTGCGTGAGACAACATATTATGGATGTCTGAAAGCGGGTGGCACGATAGGTCCAACAACCACTCGTTAGGATAGGTTTTAAATGATCCTGATATCATATTACGAAGTGAACTTTAAACCTAACTCAATCTCATAAAACCAACTCATGAGATGAAGTTTGCACCCACTTATATATAATGAATTGTCCTCATCTTTAATCGATATAAGATATCCAACCATTTGAACTCACGTAAAGAGATAATTTTTAATAAAATAGAATAATAATTTTTGTGTTCCATGATTTTATGAATAGTTTAGAAATGTGGAGAGCCACCGAATTCTTAAGGTGGGGGGAAAGAGTTCTAAACTAACACGAAAGCCCATCTCCTCTAATTTGTTCACTAGTGGGCCCACTGGAAGCGTTTATGACCGACCAACATGTGTTTTGAGCCCACAACTTAGCCATTAAAAATAAAAAGCACTACGCTACGAGAAGGAACAACATTTTTAACCAAGGCCAGAAGCAAGAAGCCAATAGCATCATCAAGATCCACGTGGCAGATCAGTGATCGCGCGGGTGTATCGTCGTGTCGTGGTTTGCGATTCATCGAATAGAAAACGTTCTTCTCTGTAGCATGTTCGAGTGGGTTAGTTACACACTCGCGTCACGCACTTGGGGTTGGCATCTTGGTGTCCGCCACGTGGCGAAGCCGTTACTCCCGCTTTCGAATTTCATTCTTTTTTATCTATCACAATCATTACAATACGCTTCCCAAACGCGATTTCGTAACGTGGCTTTTTCTGATTATTACGTCTGCGCATTAAGCTATTTACGTGTTGGGTGGCTGCTCAGGAAAAATAGAGAGAGAGAAGGAACCAATTATGCACTGAAAAGCAAAAAAGGAAGGGAAGAGAAAAAGAATAAAAGAAAAACAAACAAACACTCCCCCAAAACTCAGGGATTCATTTTTGTTCGTTGCCTTGGAATCAAACCCTTTGTTATATTATTGTAAACGTGCGTTCTTGTGAACTGGAAGCAAAAGCAAGGCTCGCGGCATTGCTCTGCGAGTTTTGACTTTTAAGCGTCCCCTAACCTTCTTCATCTTCTTCATTTTGCTTCAGCATTTTCTCGATTCTTCTATTATTCCACCGCTGTGCGTCGCTGTTTGATCTTCGTTGACGAGTTGCTAATGCGCATCGCTTTGCTGGTACATATGTCTCTTCCTTCTTCCGATTCAGATTCGGTTTCGGAATGTTGCTTCCTTCTAGAATCGTTTCGATTTATTCTCTTTCACCGATTCATTTAGAGTTAACCGTTTTCGTTTTTTTTTTGTTGCTATGGATTTTTGTTTGATTCAGAGTTTTTTTTGTGCCTGTTGTGTTTGGTTTGAAAGTTGTATTGGCTTTGAATCTGTTTTGGCGATGTGTGTGAAATTGTGAATCTAGTATTGTTGGTTAGACGGATAATAACTGTAGGATTTGAAGTTTGTTTTATTTTACTAGTTAGCGAAACTGATAGTGATTTAGTGAACTGGTTTTGCTTCTTCTCTTTTTTTTTTCTCTGGCTTTTACACCCTGCGTTTTAGTTTGTTTACTATTCATTTTTATCTCCTCTAGCATGGGAACTAAGTATGGTTTTGCGAATTTGATATCAGATAAACTAATTAAGTAGTAAAATTGAGCATTCAGAAGTGTGTTTGAGATAAAATATTTTGTGAATTGGTCTGATTTAGTTTTAATTGTTAGAAATGACTTATTCTCCTCCTCTTTTGTTGCTAAGTCGAGTACTTATTGTAAGTACGGGTAATTAAGTAAAATAACTGATATAAGATCAATTCAAATTGTTTGTATTGTGCATTTGTTTTCTGAAGAACAATGGAATTTTATTTGTAAATAAATTCAATAATATGAGTTGCAATTTTTAGTGATTCTAAAGGCAACTTTTAAATGACCTTTTTGTTAGTTTCTGTTGTTAAGTTGGAAAAGGTATTGAGATGTTTATGAAGCTTCACTCTAAGTTTGCTCTTCTCAAATCCTTCGTAAATTGCAAACGGATAAGGTTATGGAGGTTGAATGTCATTCAGCACTAGTTCGTATTATTGTTATTTTTAATTGTTCCCTCTCAAAGAGCAAGTAATGTGCCAAGATAGTAGAGTGTTGTCTAAATAAATAATTCTTGCTTGCGGTTATTTAAGGTTCACTTCTGAGAGTGAGTCTGTTTCGATAGAACTTTCAATTCAAATGGTTTATCCTTTTTTTTTTCATTTCGATCTTTTGTGTCTATGTACTGTTGCATATTGTGGAATAGTGAAAATCTCATAGTTATAGACAGATATCATTAACAAATTAATAAAAGAGATCTTTCAATTTTGCATTGTTGATCCTGCTCAAAGAAATTCATTTCTTACCGAGACAATGGTTGGAATATATAATATTTCAGGTGATAGGAATGATTTGGATTTCTAAAGTCTTTCTTACGGGGTAACGAGATGCGTCTAGTTTTGAAGTACAGTGAGCAGGGATGGACATCGCTGCTCTTTTAACTTCTGCTGGAATTAATATTGCTGTGTGTGTGGTGCTCTTTTCATTTTATTCTGTATTAAGAAAACAACCCAGCAATGTTAACGTGTACTTTGGAAGGAGAATAGCCTCTCAGCATTCAAGACGCATTGATCTCTGCTTGGAAAGATTTGTTCCCTCCCCTAGCTGGATCTTGAAAGCATGGGAAACGTCTGAGGATGAGATACTAGCTATTGGTGGCTTGGATGCTGTGGTTTTTGTGAGGATGCTTGTGTTCAGGTTGTTCAGTCCTTCTAAGATTCGAATAGCTTTATTTGTGTGCCTTATATTATTTTGATGAACGTTGTGATAGCGTGAATTGTTTTATTATTTCTTAATTTTTTAATCTGAAATCTACCAAATTCCAACATACCAATTACATTGAAAAGTGTATCAAGTGAAAAATGAAGTCTAAAGGAATTTGATTGTCCATTTCTGTAACTTTACTAACTGTAATGTTGCCATTGTCTTCTACAGTATTCGAATATTTTCCATTGCTGCTGTCATCTGCATTACTCTAGTTCTTCCTGTAAATTATTTTGGTACGGACAGAACGCATACGATTATACCCTTTGAGTCGCTGGAAGTATTTACCATTGAGAATGTCAAAGAAGGTTCAACGTGGTAAGACTTAAGAGTTATATATTACTTCTCAATTAAAGTGTTAATTATGTTAATTCAATTCGAATGGCTAATAATGCATACAAGTTGAGAAATACAATGGAGAATATATATTAAGTTACTTGAAGTTTCATAAGCAGTAATGAACTACGCCCTCAGAATAATGTGGATTTGCATTCTCATTAGACTTTTCCTCCTCATAGATGAATAAACTAAACTTTTCTTTATTGGGAAGTTTATTTGTATTGTTTTTTTCTCCAAAAACAAAAACATGAAGTGTGTGCAAGAATATTATGTTTTTTTTTCCTTTTTAAGATGTTTATAAAGTGGTAATTAACGACTTTATGCAGAAATGCACCCCCAAACCGGTTACTTATATACTGTTTTTATTCTTTTGCATGTTTTCAGGCTTTGGGTTCATTGTCTTGCGCTATACATCATAACATTCTCGGCTTGTACTCTTCTATACTTTGTAAGGATCTAAATTTATCTACAGGATAAACACCTCTACCTTTTTTAGTTTTACTTTCCCATTTCTTAAATACTGATTTGTCAGTATTTATGTTTAGGAATATAAGAGAATTACTAATTTGAGGCTACTGCATATTGTTGGATCACCTCCAAATCCAAGTCATTTCACAATTCTTGTCCGATCTGTTCCCTGGTCTTCTGAAGAATCATACTGTGAAACCGTGAAAAACTTCTTTTCACATTACCATGCATCAGTATATTTGTCACACCAAATGATTTATAAGTCTGGTACAGTTCAAAAACTGAAGGTGGGCTTCCTAACTCCTTTAAATATTTTCGATGTCATTTGAGCTTCATACCAATTTTAAATTTATGTAAAGTTTATTGCTTAGATTTCCATCACTTTGTGAAGTCATAACTGTCAATACGTTTTTTCCAGTAGTTTATCTGTTTAGGATGATATTTGGTTCCAGGGTACAGAGAACCAATATAAATGTTTATATGAAAATTAGTATCTACGTTTCATTCATGATCTATGAAAATTAATGTTAGGCTTTAAAGGGATAAGGAAAAAGTACGTGTAACCAAAAATAAGATGTTAAGATGATGTGTGGTTGGTCACACAAGAAAACACAAGATATGTTTTATTTAGGGAGATATGGTTGTGAAATTCAAGTATTAAAGTTTGTTGTTATTATTTTATTTTATGATATTTAGCGTCATTTTTTTCAAAAATATAAACTTGTAGTACTCTTGTTGACAGAACAACTATTTATACTTTATTCTAATCTTCTTCCCTCAGGATGATGCTGAACATGTCTGTAAGGTACTTAAAAATGCTTCACTGGAAAAGACTTGTAAGCCTAGTTTTAGGCATTGTTGTTCTGGAGCAGGAGGAACAAATTCTTTCAAGAAGATTTCTAATGAAATGGATATTGTTGATGGTAGAATGGGCAATAGTGACATGCATTTAGAAACAACAACGAAGGTAATTTTTTTGGCTGGACTGGTTTATATACTTATGACAGAATGCAAACTTTGTTTTTCATTATTTGACGTCGAAATGCCATGTTTGGAAATTGACAATGTGATCAAGATCCATTAACATAGTTGTATGAATATCAGTCATTACTATAATTCTTTATTTTTTCTTTTTTGTTTTCAATGATAAAACGTAATTATATTTATTAAAAGAAAAGAAAGAATAGGGTAAACCCCTTGTGTATATTGAACACATAAGGTTATGCTTATATAGAAAAAGAACCATATGGGCTAAGCCCATAAAATAGAAATATCTAACAATATCTATAATATCTCATAATATTAACCTTCTCCCTCAAGCTGGTGCACATAAATCATGTACCTTGCTTGTTACAAATGTAATCAATCCTAAGCTCTCGTAAGGGTTTAATAAAAATATTTGCTAATTAATTATTTGAATTAACAAAGTCAGTCTTGATATCTCTCGATATAATCTCTTCTCGAATGAAATGACAATCAATCTCAATATGTTTGGTCCTTTCATGAAAAACTGGTTTTGAGTTAATATGAGGAGCAACCTGATTATCACATATAAGTGTCATTTAAGTGACCACTCCAAATTGTCATTCTTTAAGTAACTGTTTAAGTCAAATAAACTCATAAGTAGCCGAGGTCATAGCTCTATATTATGCTTTTGCACTAGATCTCGCCACAACACTTTGTTTCTTGCCCTTCCAAGAGATAAAAATTATCACCAATAGAGACACAATAACCTAAAGTTGATCTTCTATCAGATGGAGATCCTGAGATCCTGCCCAATAACATTTGAATAACAAACGACTTTAGTATGGTTATTATGACCATATAACAAACATTTTCCAGGAGAGCCTTTAATGTACTTCAGTATACAAATGACTGCATTCCTATGGTTTTCACATGGAAAATTAAGAAATTGACTCACCACACTGACTGCAAAGGAAATATCAGGACGAGTAACAGTGAGATAGTTCAATTATCTAACTAATCTTCTGTACTTCTCAGAATCTGAAAGAGGCTCCCCTAATTGGGTAGAAGTTTGACATTGGGATCCATGGGAGTATCAAAAAATTTTGAATTCATCCTGATTTGATTCCTTATCAATTCTATGCTAGTGATGGTCATGCTGAATGACAGTTTCATTCCTTTGGAGGACATTGTCAATGTGGGTCTTAAGGGATTCTAAAGCTGATGGGTCCATCTCCGTGTCTGATGTTGACGCAGCTGTTAGGCTTCTGGTGATACCATAGGAGTTGTGGTCCAGGAAGAGTTTTACCAGGATCTCACAGTGGGCACCGAATGTTCTTACCAAAGATGAGTTGGAATCGTTTGAGGTGGATGTTTGAGCCATGTGAACAAACAAACTTCTATTCTAAGGGTGGTCGAACTTTATGATTGAAAACCAAGTGGTGGTCCACCGGTGCTTAAGTCAGTGAGAGTTTAAGAATGAGGAAGTAATGAAAATATATAGTGAGTCAAGAATACTCCTGAGGTGATATTTATAGGCTTTTGGCCCTGGAACTTATCTTAGTAACCGCGACCCTTATTGGATATTAAGCCGATTTTCATGTAGACACGAAATGATTACTTTCCAGTATTAGTGAGATAAGTGGCAACTACAGGTGGTTAATTCCCACTATTGCGGGTGAATCTTTATTGCTCAATGCTTTTCGGTATTGGGTAGTACATTCATGTTTCTTTTCTAAATGATTCCTTCGTGAATGATTGCGCTACAGACACCATTCATGTTGCTACTTAATAGCTGGAAAAATTAAAATTTTGGGAAGAACAAGTGATACTTACTAGGTCAATTGATGTTTTCCAAAATCAGGAGACATGAAGTGGTACATGCCTACATGGTGAAAAATATCTGAAATGTTGGTTTTTTGGGGTTGAAAGTTCACTTTATATTGTGGATTGATTTGTGACTCTTTCAATCTTATTATTTTGATTTTGAATTTATCTCAAATTTAATTTCTTGGGAGATTCAAAATATGTGTGATGTTTCCTACTTGTGTGTTAGCCTCATATGAAGCAGTTGCAGTTGAAAAAAATTCGGTCGTCTCATAATTATTGTTCGGTTCTTCTGTTACATTATTATCATTGTTTGTTATTTTAAGTGATGAATTCCATGCTATTGTTTTTTGTTTTCATTTTGTTGCTGTAGAAGTATTTCAGGTTGTCATATGTCAACAAAGTTTTTGTGTCCACTAGTTTGTGATTCATGTTTGGATCTTTGATACAGGAATGTGCCTCTGCTTTTGTGTTCTTTAAAAGTCGGTATGCTGCTCTTATGGCTGCCAAGGTACTGCAGACACCAAATCCTATGTTATGGGTGACAGATGTAGCTCCTGAACCGCATGACATTTATTGGTCCAACATTTGCATACCATATAGGCAACTTTGGATCCGTAAGATAGCTACACTTGTGGCCACTATTGCCTTCATGCTTGTGTTCCTTATCCCTGTTACATTTGTACAAGGATTGACTCAACTAGAGAAACTTCAGAAAATGTTCCCTTTTCTGAGAGGGATACTTAAAGAGTAAGATGTTGCTGCATCTATAAAGTGAATAATATCATGGAATTCCATATCTTAGAACCACTAATTTTCTTTTTTCTTTATTATGCATCATACTGCTTTAATTTACTTGATGAATGTACAACTTCATTTTAATAAGAAATAAAAAATTTAGTAATAAAAAATACAAAAAAGAATTTGATAGAAATATCTGCACTTTAGGAACAAGTAGCCTCTCAACTAGTAAATTATGTTGAGATATGTAACCACTTGAGGGGTCAATTATTCATAAACTAAGTATTTTTTTCGAAAAATGAAAACTGTTTGGAATTCCACCAAGCTTTTAAATACGATATTTTATCAGGGTTTAGCCTTTAGGTTATTATCATGTCAGCTGCTTGTTTGGAGTGATAGTGTAAGTTATTCTGGTCATTGATTATTTTGTATTTACATATGCCATGCTTCCTTTTCAAAATTGAAATGATCACAAACTAGTATAGTGAGAATTACATGGAATATGAAATTGTTGGTATTTATTTATTGTCTAAAATGCTATGAAGTTCAATGTAAATTGACTCTTTTTTTTTTTGTAGGAAATTTGTGAATCAGGTGGTGACTGGTTACCTACCAAGCGTGATATTGGTTTTATTTTTGTGCGCAGTTCCACCTGTGATGATGATATTTTCTTCTATGGAGGGTTCTATTTCTCGTAGTGAAAGGAAGAAGAGTGCATGTTGTAAAGTCTTGTACTTCACAATTTGGAACGTGTTTTTTGTTAATGTATTTACTGGTTCTGTTATCAGTCAGCTCTCAGTTTTTTCTAGCGTAACTGATCTGCCTGCCCAACTTGCCAAGGCAGTGCCAGCGCAGGTGATATATCTTATTTCCTACAAAAATAGTGTGATTTTTAATCTTTCAACCTTTAGTCAGACTTATTCTCATGATATTTTAGAGTATTGTTATATTGTATTTGAAATTATTTGTATGCATTTGGGTATATATTAGGGGGATTTGAGCTACGCTGAATAGAGTATACACTTGTTAACTCGATTCGCTTTCTACCCATTTTTGGAAGTGATAAATTAGTAACTCCTCTGTAGTTAGTGACTCAGTTTGTTTCGACCTTTTCATGGTGTACAGGCTACTTTCTTCACAACTTACGTTTTATCGTCTGGTTGGGCTAGTTTGGCATTTGAAGTTATGCAAGTTTTCCCTCTTCTATGCAATATTTTCCAGAGATTCATACTCAGACTTAAGGAAGATGCACTGGATAGCAGCCTAACTTTTCCGTACCATACAGAAGTTCCAAGAGTAATATTGTTTGGATTCCTCGGCTTCACTTGTTCTATTCTGGCACCCCTGATGTTGCCCTTCTTGTTGATCTACTTTTTCCTTGCTTACCTTGTTTACCGAAACCAGGTTAGTAGTAGATGTACATCTATCACGTGTTCGTCTTGTCTTTTGCCATTATGGAGTTGATTGCATTTAATTATTTGCTTTGCATAAAAACTCAATTAATTGGAACGTTTTTAGTTTTCTTTTTCTTGTATTTATTTTACGTTTTATCTAATAAGCTTAGCCATACATAATTACTAAATTTGAGTAGTGACTGTTTCCTAACAATTTATATGATTTGAGTGATTAGTTATTGGAGAATAGGTGAGAAGTTAATTGGTTGCAACAGAGATTTTGTTGTTGTTTTGTTTCGAGGAAAAACAGAGGGGGCGAGGGTCAACTTAGTCCGGATTCTCATATGAAACAATTATAATAAAAAGGAATTGACTAAGGAAGCCGAGAATTATAATAACTTGATGCTCGTATGAGATCTTATTAGTAAAAGATTTGTCTCTTGAATGAAGAGATAAGACTGAACGATGTTAATTATATTAAGAATTTTTATCATGACATTATTTGCATGTAAAATTAAAAAATAATTTACTTAATTGTAGCATGTTTTTTTTTTTAAAAAAAACATATAAACGTGATTTAACTATCGATATTTATATTTCTCATTTTTTTAAAAACAAGAAATGTTCTATTGTGTGTGATACTCAAATCCTCCTAGTTTCGTCAATTTTTTAGCTACAACTATCCAGATGGAGAAAATAAAGGAAATTACTTGTGTAACCCTACATCTTTACATTCAACTGTATTTAATTTGTTTCTAAGATGCTAACCAAAATAAATAGTGCAGTTCAATTTATGACGTCAAATTATGCTTATTTTACGTTCCGATTAATGAGAAATGATAGAATGGAATGTGAAGAAATGGTATATAGGTTATTCCATTTCATCCTCTCCCTTTCTTCCCGTCAAACACTTTCAGTGGTTCCTTGATTTTTTTTTAACCAGCACAAAAACCTTCTATTAAATATAATTTTTCTGTTCAGATCATCAACGTGTACATTACAAAATATGATGGTGGGGGACAATACTGGCCTATTGCTCACAACACCACGGTGTTTTCGTTGTTATTTTCTCAACTTATCGCGCTGGGGGTGTTTGGACTTAAACGCTCATCAGTTGCATCTGGATTCACCATTCCGTTGTTGATTGGTACGCTTCTATTTCATCAGTATTGTAGGCAACGGTTTCTCCCAATATTCAAGAGCAATTCAGCACAGGTAAACTCCCATTCTCCCTGCCCCAGTCATCACGATCGCCCTTGTCTTTCAATCAACGCTTTTGAATTAATTAGGCTTTCTTTAGACTGCAATTGACATGGATCTGAGAGATGAGCACTGCGGGAGGATGGAAGAGATTCATGAGCATTTACGTTTAGCCTACAACCAGCCCAGATTAATAGACGATGCCTCCACTCCACCCCAATCCGTCAAACATCACGAGGACATGGACAGTGGTCAATCTTCATCAGAAGATATGGAGAAAGGTTTGCTTTATTATTAAGAGTAAATTATATTTAGATACCTCAAATTGCAAACCATGTTCCTCATCTTGGGAATCTATGTGTTAACTGTTTTAGAAACATTGACATTCCTTTTTCCTATACATTGACATTCATTGTTAAAAAAACTTTACATTGTGTACTTCCATTAGGAGTAAATGTTATAAACAAGATCATGTGCAATCTAAAAAACTCGTGGAATGTCAGTGTAATCTACTGATGTTATGAATTCCCTTTTTGAATGATGTTTATTAACTTAACTTTTCTTGGTAGAAGGGAAATAAAGTGGAAAGGAAAGAAATAGATGGAAAATAAAATGAGTTCATTTGATAGAGAAGAAATAAAAAGGCAGACAAATATAGAAGGTGAGATTAACTCATTATATTTCCTCTATTTCTTATCCATTTCCATTAACCTATTTACTTTTTATCTATTTCTTTTAGCTATCTTCAAATCAAAACACTTATATTTTTACTTTATTTCTTAATTTTGTCCTTTCGATTTGTTTCTTACAATTCCTTTTCTGACTGTTTGTTTTTCACTCAGGCAATGAACTTATTAAAAAAGATAGACGACGCCCCGTTCAACCCGTTCAACGCTCATTGAGTTTGAATTCGGATAAATCTGTACTTGGTTTAAAGCTATAAGTACTCCCAAAATGCTGTACTTGTACAAGAAATTTCATGACGCGCACTAAAGGTGCCCCAGCATGAACAATTATTCAAATCATAGATGAAGATGAGAGTCCCTTGATAAATATATATATATATTGTTCATCAATTTTTTTTTTTGTAAATAGAATTCTTTTAAAATGAGTTCAATTAAATGTAAGCAATGTAATAATACAACAATATAATCAAAAGTGAAGTAAATTTTAGAAATCTGTGAAATTTATATGCAGAACATGGATATATCTTAAGAAAAAGGGCTTCAAAATTATATTAGAATTAGTCTCATGCGAAATTTGTGCGCCTATTTTATTGATAGATTAATTTGTAAATAAAAAAAATCATGGATAAATGGTAATGAACTATAACTCCCCTCTGCCTGTTGCATTGCACTACTTGGTATTCATGAAGAACAGCAGAAACAAAAAAACTGGAGTTTGCACGTAGAAAAGGAAAACCCAATGTCCCAATCTGTAGATGTGCAAGTTACTTAATTTTTCCATCCATCTATCACGAAGTTTCCAAATTAGAGAAGTTACTCGTTTCTTGTTGGTTCTTTGCATCTTCAATCAAATTTCTCCAATGCCACATAACCTGCATCAGTCCCCCACTTGCGACATGCAATAGAAACACACGAGGTACTGTTGCAAACCATGAGGACATGATCTTGACGAACACAAAAATAAAGTACATTCCCAGAAGATGCCATTTCAAAAGCTTCTCCTGTCAATTACAAATCCATGAGCAAACGCATCAAAACCAAGCTCATTAGAAGATCGTGATAAACAAAGAAACAAATCAACTGAGCATAGACACAACAAATTCAAAATATACCTCCGATCTATGAAACAATTCTTGTGATATCTCCTTCACGAAATCAGCCACAAGACAGCCAGCAAAGAGGCCAACAGGAATTATGAGTTCACGGTTTATGGACAACGTATATACAACGTCTGATACAAAACTAAAAATTAAAAACAAAACAAGAGACCACTTCACTGCCTCTTGTGCTAGATTAAGCAGTCTCTCTAGAAGTATATGCTCAGCTTTTTTCCAAGGAAATTCTTGAACCATTATTGGCACTGTTTCTTTGAGTTTCTCCCTCATGATTCCAATCTTCAGCTTAACCTCATTGGGTTCATTATGGTCTGCCATCGATACTTTCAATGATCTGGTTCGAGCATAACTTCTTCGAGGGGGAAGGTATATTTCTGAACATCTGTGGAATTGGTAGGGTTGGCATTGAAACAGCTTTACCTAAACAAAAGAAGGGAAACTAATTCTTACAAATGAAGGAAAATTTCAGCCACTTACGTTATATCATAATTCATAAATTTTTGGGACTGCAACTTCAGTGGAATGCTTCCCACATAAAAATGGAAGGCCACTCATGAATCGTGACAAATATAGCACATACATTCTTACAGGGACAAGAACCAGTTTTGAATAAATATTGAGGAACCTAGAACAAACACATTTTACCCTTCAAAAATCTTTGGTATCAAAATTAAACGCTTAACAAATTCCATCCATCACGTTTCACTTAAATTTATTCATCATATCAATGCAGAACCCATTATTAACCTTAATCCAAATCTGAACAGTTTCTCATCCCTTTATAGTTTCTATTTCTTTCCCTTCTGTTATGTCCACATTCTTCCTCTCAATGAAACCAATTTTCTCCCAAAAAAAACTCAGGTATCTCTCTAGAATCAAAATTTTCAGCCTTAGAAAATCTCTGTCCTAATTTCTCTTTCTAGAATAGTATAGTTCTGAAACACAGTGCCCAAAAAAAAATCTGTTTAATCACATTCAAATAGATAGCACACAAATTTCCTTATACACAAAGAACATCACAACGCAACGAACTAAAGGTGACTTCATCACAACCCCGTGGATCATTTCGATCGAATTGAGAATGAAAAAGAAATTGAACAGTGATTGATATTGAAGACACAATTTAATGTAATTTACACATGAGACGATGTTTTAGTTGAAATCAAGGACTGCAATAAAAGCATACCCGAAACATTGGAGTTGAAGGAACTGCAAGCGAAGGCAAAATCGCCATGCTTCTCTGCTTCAGCTGCAACCCAATCCAGTCCCCTGCAATGCAATAATTCATCAACCTTTCGTGTGTCTCTAGGGTTTTGCGTTCAGAGAGGTTTGGGCCTGGCCCAACATATTTGTTGCAAGGCCCATCTTTGAGCCCGTGATTAAACTTGGCTCTTGCGCCTCTTTTACTTTACCTCTCCTGCTTCTTTTGTTTTTGAGAAATTACTTAAAAATGAATTATGAATAGTTTTACACTTCATCACAAATAATCGTTAATAAAACTTTTAAAATATTGTTATTAACTCTCATTATGAATTATGAATTGAAGTGTCCTTCATCAATACTATCTTTAGAATCTTCCAAACACTCAATCAATCTACCTAAAAATTTACAAAAGATAAACTCCATATCCACAATATTTTCTCTCCTTTCAAAAAAAATCATGAAATATAAACTAATTTTAAAAACAAAAAATAATTAATTGCCATAGTAACTAAATTAGAAATCATTTTAGACTAAAAAAAATTGGTTTCTAAATTAGTTTCTTAAATGGTTTCTAAATTGGTATCTAATTAACAACCAATGTTTTAACTATCAATTATTTAGATATCAATTTATAAATCATTTAACAATCATAGAAACTAATTTAGAAACCAATTTTTTTTTTAATCTCTAAAATAGTTTTTTCTTTAGTCACTATAACAACTAATTATTTTTTGTCTTTAAAATTTATTTCTATTTCATGATTGTCTTGCAGTGTCTTGACATCCACCTCATATATAAAGAGAAGAAAAAAAAATTAAAACACTAAAAGATTTAATATTTTTTTTTTATCGATAATAAAAAATAAAATAGAATAAAATGAAAGTATTAAAAATATTTCAACTAAAAAAAAAATAAGTCAAATTAGTGTTCTTAAATTTTACACTATACAAAAGAACCTCAATAATTAAGGGAATCCAAAAAAAGTTTGAATAAACTTAAGAAAATTAGATTTCAATATCAATATTATCTATTCCTCTAGCTCTTTAGGATCTTGATTTAACAAAATTTTGATAGTCAGAAACTCCTTTAGAGTTTGAGGGAATGTAAAGAAAGATTTAAAAATTGAAAATTTTAAAAACAACTAAGAAATTACCATTAAACTTATATTTTTAGTAAGCAAGTTACTTAAAATTGTTTCTTTAGAAAAAGTAATTTTATTTGAATTATACTTTAAAATTAAAATTTTAAAAAAAAAAATTAAAATAAATATCCAACATGTAATAAGACAATTTTTTTAGGTGGAACACATAGCTAACTATTATTGTGTGAGTGGATAAACCAATCTCACAGTACTCACTCTAAATCTTATAACCACATGTGCTTAAACCCTAATATAAAAAATAAAATAAAAAATAAATAAAAGATTATGACAGAAGGTGTCGTTTGGCTATTGTCATGGCTTGAATCACTGACCAAAGTAATATATTATTATTTTGAGCCTTAATTATGATTTTATTGAAGTAAAGTTTTGATGTGTTTGGTCTTATGTCGAAGGATTCTTCTTCATCATTTCTTGTGCTTTCAGGATATTCCCTTTCACTTTACAGACTCAACATATTCACACACACATTAACTTTAGTACTTTTCCCTTAATACAATATCTAACTATGGATTAAGCTAACAAGTTTTTGTTTTCCTCCATCTGGCTCCTTTCACTTTCTGCACCTAGCTACCATATGTAACATGCTTTATCACTTTAATTAACCTAAAATTAACCATTTACATTACACATGCACGCGTGTTAATTACTTTTCTTTGTAATTGTTTTTTTATCAACCACAAATAATAAAATTATATGAAATATTGATAGTTTAACTCATATACAAAACCAAACCTGTATAGTATACATGTTTTTTTCAAAAAAAATGAGAGTTATCACCAATGGTAGATATGACCTTAACCTTATATAAGTAAAATAGGATTTTTTTTTCTAAAAAAATGGGATAATTTTCTTTTTTTTATTAAATAAAGTTATTTTTAAAAAAATTATAGATATTAAGAAATTGTACCAACATAACATGATTTTTCACATATTTAGGTGTTTTGATTTTTCACATATTTAGGTGAAAACAGTGTAAATATAACTCGACTTTAATTTAAATTGATTACACTGAACTCGTATCTTTTTCACATTATTTCATCTTTATTTTCAATAAAACCATGCCATGTTGATAGAACTTTTTCATATTTGTAATTTTTGAGAAAATAATCTTATTTTAATAAAAAAAAGCAAAAATTACCCCTTTTTATAAATATTCAGCAAAATAACCCTTTTAAAAAATTTGGTCCTACACATTTTTGTATCCTACCACAGATATTATAGACACCCTATTCCTTCTACCACTCTCATACAATAAAATCCTTCTTGCTTGTTGTTGTTAGCCTTCAACTTTGACACAATGTAATTTGTTTATGTGTTTAGAAAGTGATATTTCTATTTTGTAACTTTTTTAAGAGCATTTTATATGTAAGGTTTTAATTGTATAAAGATTGAAACATATTTGAAATATTCTACTTTAATTTATTTTATTTTATTTATAAAAAAACCTTCAACTTTGACACATTGAAAATGGTATTTGGAGGAAGAGGTTTCACTCAAGACAGAAAATTAAGTTTAGATTAATTAATCATCTACAAAATCAATAACATTTTTAACATAAAAAAAAGGCAAATCTCTTCCTTTTCTTCTAAAAAGCAGCTTGTACAACTGCATACACTTATTTTTCTGGATATAGAGAGCTTTTCATATCTGGCAAGTGATAAAAACAAAACCATAAAATATGTTCCAAGCTAATTATAATTATGAGACCAACATGGTTTTATTTGTTAACTAATACTGTACTATAATTGAGGTGCCTAAGTCTGTTATGGACCCCAAATATATTATATCATATTATGTAAAATATTTGATGCAATTATATATGGCAAGATATAGTGCTGTAATCAGCTATAGTGGCCAAAGTTTGAAACTACTGAAAAAAAAATGATTATAGATAAATAGTGAGTGTCAAATTATGTCAAGTGTCAACAAAGCCCAACAAATAATGACCATGGCTTACCAGAATATCCTCATAGTCAACTAAAATTCATCTAAAATATTACAGCTATGATCAATTACACACACACAGTCAACATATTATCTTATAAATAACAATGGATAATTAAGTTTATCTAACAAAGCAAGTCAAAAAAGGGAGGTCTATATATTACACATTTTTTTTTGTAGGTTTGGAAAACCTAATTTTTTTTTATCAATCTAACCCCTTTTGATCTTTTCTTTGTTGTTCACATTAGAGTATTCTTCATGTTAAGGCTTATTTGGATAATTTTTTATAAACATTTTGTGAGAGAATAACATATCATAGAAAATTATAAAATAGAAATCAATTTTTAGAGACCAAAATAATTAGTTGCAATAGTAACTAAATTAGAGATATTTTAGAAACTAAAACAAATTTTGGTTTCTAAATTAGTTTATGTTATTGTTAAATAGTTTCTAAATTTGTATCTAATTAGCAACCAAGGTTTTTTCTACCAAATTTAGAAACTATTTTTTTTTGTAATTTCTAAGATGGTTTCTAATTTAGTTACTATTTCAACTAATTATTTTGATTTCTATAAATTGATTTCTATTTCATGATTTTCTTGTAGTGTATAAAAATAAATAACTTTATTATAAATCAATTCCATAGGTTAAAAATATTTTTTTTAAAAGCTAGTAGAATGTTTTATATACCAATCAACATATACTTTAAGAAAAAAATGATGACTTATCAAAAGAGTTGATCCAAATAGATGATGTAATTGAAAATTAAAAAACAATGTGGAAGCTACTACAAACATATCTGGTCTTTATTATATTAATTATATTGCATTTTTAATAAAATAGAAACTAATTTGTGACGATTTCATAGATAATGACAAAAATAATTTGGTGAGAAATATGTAATAATAAATTATGAGCATAGATCGAAGCCCTAACACATTGGATTCCATTCTAAATAAAAATTCTAGCATTGAAGACCGTAAGAAGACTTTGGTCCATATATTAATTTGTAATTAATTTAAGCAATAAGATAGCATGACATACATTGGTGCAACTGAGATTTAATCAAACTTGTCGTTATGATGCATGCCAACTACATTTGACCAAAATTCACAACCCTAGTACAAATTCAAAAACAATATTATTGGAATATATATTATAGTATATCTTATTGATGAATAATTAACATTTTTCATAATGGTTATGGCAGTTCATTTTGACCATGGTGTTAAAGGTTAAGGGTTTGTCAATTAATTACAATACTTTAAGCAATGCAAAGCTGGCTTTCGTTAATTTGTGATATTGATGGAAACCAAATGTTAGTTCAAAATGATTATTATATGCATTACTTTGATTTTAGGGTACTCACTCAGAATTTTTGCAAATAGTAATTCAATATATACGACATTTACGTGGAGAAAAAACTGTTTAATTAGTGTCTACAAATTTTGATAATATACATATGAATTATTAAAAGATAAAATATTAAATTTAATTGATAAAAAAACCCCAAAAATATGATCCATTAAATAAATTTCATCTTTTGAATATTATTATATAGTTTGAAAACAGAAAATAATTTACAAATAAATAATTAAAATTTTTCTTTGCATCTATTTTTATATATATATGTAAATGTATAAGACTATCTTATTAAAGTTTTGCTACAAAATATTTTAATGAAAATGACTAATTTTTTAACTATTCTATTGAAATCTCTTCTTTATATTATTTTTTTTATTAACAAATTTTAACTATAAGACTTTACTTAAAACTAGATTCACTGTGATTCTTTAATACTATGATTAAAATAAAACATTCTTTTTTTTAGTATATTAAATTCAATTTTTTTAAAATAAAATAAAATAAAGGTTACAATGCAATAAATGATGAATGGGATATGTTTTTTTTTACAAATAAATTATTATTATTTTATTATTTACGCTGATCAATGGGCCAACCCACCTCGTTATGTGGAACGGGCCAAAGCGGGTCATCGGCTAAATTAGTGAGTCTGTCCCGCACATTTTGGTAGCAGAGCACGGGTCAACCTGCATGACCCGCCCCACATCATCACCCCTAAGTTTTTTTTTGGTGAGATATAAGGAATACATATGCTTTGGGAAGTTTTAGTTTGCTTGCCTATTTTCATGCATATGCATTTTTGTATAAGAGTTGAAACATTCCTCAAATATTTTAATTAATTAAATAAATAATTTATTCGTTACCGATAAAAAAACTTATTTTCAAAAAATAACAACCAACACTAAATGATTTGATATTTACTAGTAACGTTCTATATAATTGCATTAGATATGTAAATTTGAATTTAGTTATACATATGTAACTTTATTTTTGGGTGAAATCAAAAATAAAAGTATATAAAGGACTTGTAATGTGTGTTTTACGGCCAATATTATTTTTAACATGCTTTTTATATTCTTGCTTTAATAATTAAGGATATATTAAGTATGTATAAAAACATAATAATGGAAATTTCATTTATAAGGGTTACCAATTTTTTTTATTAGCTAAAGCAAAAAAAAAATATTATTATTGAGTTATTCTAACTAGGTATCATGAATTATTCTAATTATATTAGGAATAAAACAATCTTATGATTAGCAACATCATGGTCATTTCGCTGTAGGGTTTTTAATCTTTCCAACAACCTTAGATGGATTAGGTTAAGAATTTTGTATGAAATTGGTTTCTTTTATATGTTGCTTAAAGATTGAGGAAATTTTCTTTTTTAATTTAACAACCTATTATTTGGTCTTTATAGTTGTTGAGAAATGATATACTATTTAATGAAGGGAAATACGATCCCATTGCTACCTTAGACTTTAATTAATGTCAGATCTTAACACTGTTTTTTATATGTTTCTCTTGAAATTGCTCAATATTAAGGATCGCAATATATTAACTTAATTTCATAGAAGGGTTCATCCATTACAAAATATATGTATACGTAAATATAAAGGATAATATGTTACTTTTAAATATAAGTTTCTTACACCTATTCTTGTTTAATTAAAAAAAATAAACGAATCTTGCTTTCCTCTTTTCTATCCATCTTTTCTTCAAAATAAAAATGTAAAATATATGTATATATAATCAAAATTAAAGTGCAAAACGTACAGAAACTAGGGATAAAAAAACAGTACATTCTATTTAGGATGAACTAAATTGAGAAAAAAAAAATAGATAAAAATAGTAATGTAACATTTTTTCTTATCAGCAAGAAATAATAAATAAAGATGAATCATTATTTCAAGGATGACTCAATCCTTATACAGAATATAAGAAAGAAAAAAAATATAGAACTTCACTCATTAGTCTATTCCAAACTTCCAACAAATACTACTTACAAAATCAAATAATAATTGTTGATAGGCTCTTGAGCATGTTGGCTTTTGTCATTTTGTGTATAAGGGTTGAGACACACTGTATAAGAGTTGGATACCCATGAAGTGTCTCATTTTATTTTATTTATTCTTTGTTGAGCACAAAAAAATTGAGTGATGGGGTTGGTCTTTGAATTTTAAATAATTTTTTAGCTAGTTGTGGCAGTGTATGTCTTGCTGTTGTGGTTATTGGGTTTTTTTTTTAAGTGTATGTCTCTTTTGTTCTATAAGAGTTAAATCATCCTAAAGTGGATCACATTTATTATATCTTTTTTTACTGATAAAAAAACAATAATATAATTTCACATCACTTCAAAATACATACAAACATAGCCAACTCACCAAATATAAATCTCAAAAAATAAAAATTTAATCTTCTTTAGAAAAGCACACACCTTAACATCCCACAAACACAACAAATAGTAATTCACATAATATATAACGCAAAGAAATATATAAAAAATAAAACAAGAGAGAAGAGAAAGTGAATAGTTACTTATGCAATGTACTTCCATTGATCATTTTGAACAGGATGACATTATTCAATGATTTCTTAGAAAAGAACCATGGACCATGACTTTTGGTTGCTTTGACAAAACCCACTTCTAAAGGTTTCAACTAATTAATATATAGGACCTATGATCCTTATTCCTACCTAGATAGAGTGAAAGGGGAAAAAGTAGCACAAAGGGAAATCTTAAATCAAACTTAAAGTCTGCCTCAATAATAATGTTTCAGTTTCATATTATATATATATTATGATGTATGCATGATATATTACTGTTGAAGAGGAACTTAAATCTATTCTAAGTACCACTGTGATCCTGACAAGTGACAATATAGAATCACTTTTCTTTGGATAAAAAAAAAAAAAAAAAACTCATCTATTTTGAAGTGTTGTCTAAAATGGAAAGGAATCACTTGGTCAGAAACATATACTGAACTTTTTTTTCTTCTAATAAGACTACAAATATTTGAATCTTATATAAGTGAATGAGTCTGTCATAAGAGTATGTTGGAAGGAATTTTCTTAAAACATGTTTTAGATTTTTTTATAAGTAAAAATAAACTTATAAAAAAATAGATTATTTTATTATAAGTTTAATTAAACTCATACAAATTAAAAATAAAAATTTAGAGAAGTTATATAAGAGAATTTACAAATTATATATAAACTCTTGTTAACTCATACAAAACTTAATTTTTTATTTTTTAAATATATGTAAGAAACTTGTCCAACATGAATAAATTTAGGTGATAATTCTCTGATGTTGTGTTTGTTTGGAAGACAAAAATAAAAAAAGAGATTAAGTGAGTATTTTCATTAAGATTACATGCGAAATTAATAGTTTCCATGTGAAAAGTGAACCACGAAAGCACTAGTGGAAATCATAGAGACTCGAAGTCAAGTTCTTTAAATAAGAAAAATAAGCATTACTTCAGTTAAACTTTATTTTCATGATTATTATTATACACTACAAGAAAATCATGAAATAGAAACCAATTTGTAGAAACCAAAATAATTAGTTGCAATAGTAACTAAATTAGAGATCATTTTAGAAACTAAAAAGAAATTTGGTTTCTAAATTAGTTTCTATTATTTTCTATTATTGTT
>Ga0123342_1002582_pt1 | contig 29935 bp, 16 predicted proteins | sample Turbeawhitnodule_FD_89960 | JGI IMG/M metagenome (GOLD analysis project Ga0123342, IMG submission 89960) | Root nodule microbial communities of legume samples collected from Mexico - Turtle bean Mexico white nodule | ecosystem: Host-associated > Plants > Roots > Nodule | place: Mexico: Nepantla... | reverse complement strand
CCTTTTTATTATTTACACACCCCTCATGCAGGTTTTTATCTTAATTGGGTTTCATTTTTATAATAATATTTATATTTTGTTTTATTCTTTTATGTATATCTTTTATGCTCTCGGCCTAAACCTTTCGGTTTTAGCCTTATCACCTCTTGGTTATTTAACATGTTATTCTCGGTTTTAGCCTACCAGTACACTATTTTAATAAAATATTTTAATATCATTCATCTTCTTTTAATGACTTGTATTTAATAATTTAATTTATTTTTTAATACACTTATTTTAACATAAATACATGTATACTATTACTTTTTATATATTACATAATCTATACTTTCATAACATTTATATTATATAATCTAAAAATTAATACATTTATCATACAACTTATTTTTAACCCAATTTATTTAAAATACTTCATATACATTTTTAATATATCAAAACTTGATTTAGGGTAAGTTTATTTATTTTTTTTTAAAAAGATTGTTTTAATTATTCAAATTTATATATGATTTTGTTAAATAAAACAAAATTAAAATTTTAATATTATTTATAAAATAAAAAATTTCAAATTTTTTTTATTCAGTTCATGTAATTTTAAATAATTTCTAAACTATTACTATAAACATATTTTTATTTTTTACAAAATATTAGCTATTATTCTTGAAAAAAGAAATCAACTGAAGTTGTCAAGACAATTTCAGTTTAAATAAAATACACTACGATTGTCAATCCAATGTATAATAATTTTTTTACATTTTATTTAAACTAAAATTGTCAACCCAGTTAACGACTTTAGTTTAAAAAAATAAAAAAAATAAAGTGACACATTAATGAGTTTAATTAATTTAATACATCCCATTGGTAAGTTCATACCATTTTAACTACAAAATGTCCATTTTTGTAAAATTTCCTGCATTTGCCTTTTTATGTAATTACCTTATCAAATTGCACCATTTTGTTCAATTTCCCCAATTTTTTTTAATTAAATAATAATAATAAAGAAACAAGTAAGAAATAATATATTTATTCTTTAATCATGATTTAAATTATCTTATCCTATCTATTTTAGACAGTAGATGAGACAAGTATACATTCTATAAATTATGAGCGGGAAGAAAAAGAGAAAATCACACAAGAATTATATAATAGAGTAAGAAAGGAAAAAAAGATGAGATTTTGCAACTCTCTTAAGCTGAGTTGCAACAAAGAAAAAGAAGAAAGAAGAAATAAGAGGAAAAGAGGGAAGCAACAAGGTTTCTTTATTACAATGCCAGAGTTAAATTAAGGGGTTGTTAAAGGTAATTTTGAAATTAAATTATGGGGTGATTGGTAATTTTGAAAATGCTAAACCATTAGTAGACTTGTTCTAGCTAAACCAATGGACGCTTTTGCAACTACCAAACCATAGACTTCTTAAATCCTTCGGATTAATATTGAAATTCCTAAATTATTATTAGACTAGTTAAATCTATGGGCGCTTTTGAAACTGTCAAACCATAGACTTGTTAAATTAAGGAGCGTTTCAGAATAATCTTAAACGTGTCAAATTATTAGTAGACTTATTAAATCTAGGAACGCTTTTGAAACTAGTAAATCATAAACTTATTAAATGAATGAGCACTTCATATTAATTTTGATACTGCCACATTATTAGTAGACTGATTAAATTTAGGGGCGCTTTTGAAACTACCAAACCATAGACTTGTTAAATCAAGGGGCACTTCAGATTAATCTTGAACATGCCAAATTATTAGTAGACTTGTTAAATTTAGGGACGATTTTGAAACTGGAAAATCATAAGCTTATTAAATCAATGGGTGCTTCGTGATACTGTCAAATTATTAGTAGATTGGTTAAATTTAAGGGCGCTTTTGAAACTACCAAACCATAGACTTGTTAAATCAAGGGGCGCTTCAGTGTAATCTTAAACGTGTCAAATTATTAGTAGATTTGTTAAATCTAGGGACGCTTTTGAAACTGGAAAATCATAAACTTATTAAATCAATGAGTGTTTCATTATACTGCCAAATCATAAACTTATTAAATCAATGAGTGTTTCGTTATACTGCCAAATTATTAGTAGACTAGTTAAATTTAGGGGCGCTTTTGAAACTTCCAAACCATAGATTTGTTAAATCAAGGGGCATTTCAGAGTAATCTTGAACGTAAATTATTAGTAGACTTATTAAATCGAGGGACGCTTTTGAAACTAGCAAATCATAAACTTATTAAATCAATGGGTGTTTCATATTAATTTTGATATTGCCAATTTATTAGTAAACTTGTTAAATTCAGGAACGCTTTTGAAACTACCAAACCAAGAACTTGTTAAATCAAGAATGCTTCATCACAATGATTTTGAAACTGTCAATTTGAACTCTTTATTATTTTATAATTTGAACCCATCAGAATCAAACAATTGGCATTTTAAAAACACTTAATGCTAGAAAAATAATTATATTTGAATTTATATTGTTTTCAACTTAATAACATTGTGACAAAAGAATATTTTTTTAATTAATTTATATTTTTTAATTAAAATTAAAATGTGACTTGTTATATAATTATTTAATTATACAATTATGTTATAGTCTATGTTTTCTTTATACATTGAATACTATATTTTCATTTTATTTTACTTTTGAATTACAAACATAAAATTATATTTTTTTGCAATTTGAATATATTTTTAAATGGTAAATTATAGTCTTGTTAGAAATTAATACTATAAAAAGATAAACTAAAATTTTTACTTAAGAAAAAAATTAAATATTAAAGATAATATTTTTCACAACACTCGTATTGAAATTAAAAAGATAAAATAACACTAAATAGCATAATAATTGAATATTATTTTAAAAATATATAATATATTATAATATAATTAATTTTTAATTGTTACATGTTTTATTTTTATATTCATAAATTAGTTTATATTATATGAATTTATTTGATTTTTATATTTAAGTAAATCTTTATATTTAATTTTTTAATAGGAAATTAAGAAGAATATACATAATGAAGTTACCGAACAAGAAGATGATCCAAAAATCTTCGTGACGATATATTTTAAAGTTAAGAAAAATTTCATGTGGCGCAAATAATATGATGAAATATTGTTTGTGTGATATTTTATTTAATATGAATTTTACACTCGAGTAAGAGCTCATTTATTAAAAATTATAGGGGAGGAGTTAAAATTTGTCCAAACATAACCTTATCAAACAAATTTCCCAAAATTCATTTTAATTAAAAAAAAAACAAGAAATAAATAACAAATTCACTATTTAATCATGATTTAAATGATGTTTTCAAATGAGTTTTTGAAAGAAAATGAGACACGTATACACCCTATAAATTACGAGAGAGAAGAAAAAGAGAAAAATCACACAAAAGTTACATAATAAAGAAAGAAAAGGAAAAAAAGATGAGATTTTGCAACTCTCTTGTGTTTGTGTTGAGTTGCAAGAAACAAACAACAAAGAAAAAGAAGACAAAAGAAAGAAGAAAAAGATGGGAAAACATCAAGGTCTCTTTAATATAATGTCAGAGTTAAATTAATGGGTTACTAATGGTAATTTTGGAAATTAAATTAAAGAGGGATTGGTAATTTAGAAATTGCTAAACAATTAGTAGACTTGTTCTTATTAAACCTATGAGCGTGTTTTAAACTACTAAACCATAAACTTGTTAAATCATTCACATTAATATTGAAACTGCCAAATCATTAGTAGACTTTTTAAATCTATGAGCGATTTTGAAACTGTCAAACCATATACTTGTTAAATCAAGAGACTTCAGAGTAATTCTGAAAGTGTCAAATTATTAGTAGATTTGTTAAATCTAGGGACACTTTTGAAATTGGCAAATCATAAACTTATTAAATCAAAGAGTGCTTCATATTAAGTTTGATACTATCATATTATTAGTAGATTGGTTAAATTTATGGACACTTTTGAAACTACCTAACCATAGACTTATTAAATCAAGTTTTGTTTCACCAAGATGATTTTGAAACTGCCAATTTGAACTCTTTATTAATTCTAATTTGAACTCATCAGCCTCAAACAATTGACATTTTGAAAACATTGAAGGTTAGAAATTATATTTTTATTTGAATTTATGTTGTTTTCAACTTAGTTACATTGTGACAAAAGATTTTTTTTAATTAATTTATATTTTTTAAATTAAAATTAAAATGTGACTTTATGTAATTATATAATTATGTTATAGTCTATGTTTTCTTTATTCAGTGAATACTATATTTTCATTTTATTTTACTTTTGAATTACAAATATAAAATTATATTTTTTTACAATTTGAATGTATTTTTAAATGGTAAATTAAATTCTTATTAGAAATTAATATTATAAAAAGATAAACTAAACTTTTTTTTCTTAAGAAAAAAATTAAATATTAAAGACAATATTTTCACAGTAATCGTATTGAAATTAAAATATAAAATAATCTTAAATAGCATAATAAGTAATTATTATTTTTAATTTGTTACATTTTTTTTAATTTTTTATATTCATAAATTAGTTTCTATTAGATAAATTAATTTTATTTTATATTTTATATTTAAGTAAATCTTTTATATTTGTTTTTTTAATAGAAAATTAAGATGAATATACTTAATAAAGCTACAAGACAAGAAGATGAAACAAAATCTAATTGGCAATATATTTCAAATTTAAGAAAAACTCCTGGTGGTAAAAATAACATGATCGAACATAGTCTGTGTGATTATTCATTCAATGGATCTTACAGTCGAGTAAAAACTCATTTATTAAAAATTATGGGGAGGAGTTATAATTTGTCCAAACATGACCCTATCAAGACTTGTTGAGTTTGAAAAATTAGACAATGAAAAAACATTGAAAATATAAAATTTAAAGAAAAAAAGTCCCTCTACCACCTTTATCAGATAAAAGAAATCAGACAAACAATGGTGTTAGCACAAAACTCAAAGGTTATTTATAAACTTCTTTCAATATTGAAGCGAGAGAAATTTTTATTGTGAGATTGTGATCATTTTTTATTCTTTAGGACTATCATTTCATTTATTACTATCATTGAGAGTGTACCATTGTTCTTAAGGCAATAAATGGATGAGGTGAGATAAAAGACAAAATTTTATTGTTAAACACGAGATAAATGTAATTTTAGAGGTTGGACAAAAAAATGTGGCACAATAACGATCAATATTTCACTAGAACACATTTTCTCTTTAAACAATCAATTACCACCAACTTAACATAATCAATCATCTATATAAAAAATTAGTTTTAAAATAAGTTTCGAAAACTCTATAAACACAACCTTTCACTGATACTCTAATGGACTTTTGAAAATATTTTACATACATAATTTTCGTTTATTAGAGTGATATATTTGAGCGTTTTTCAAGTTATTTGAATAGTACAATAAGAATATTTTCAATAACTCATTCATCACTTTTCTTTCTCAAGATCTTTTAAGGCTATATGTTAGAAATATTGTAACCACCGGAGAATACTTTAGTTGCAACTTTGGTATTATATTTTCATTCTATTAGTTTATAAATTCACGGGTTTATCTCGTTTGTATCCACTTGCATTTTCAAAGTTTGAATTGTTGTCCTTTTAAATGAATTTCAAGAGTTGTGTTGTATCCTTAGTGTGACCCAAGTTTTGAACTATATGTTTTTGAGTACGTCTAGGAGTTGATTTGTTGCCTTCTTATATTGTATGTGATTCAAATGTGTACGTACTTAGAAAAACGCATAAAAAATGGTAGAATTTAATTATTCTAAGGTTCAACAATTAAAATTGTATGTAGGATTAATTTGATCCACCAATATAAATCTTTTTTAATCTTTCTTTACCTTTCTTAATTTTTACACGTTATACTTATTTATAAATATATTGGGTGATCTTTGTTAATTTCGATTCCAGATTTAATTGCATTATATTTTACTAAGGTTTATTTTAAAAAATATAAGAAGAAGAATTTTTGTCAACAAATTTTTGCAAAACCAATTCACCTTGATTTAAGAGTAACTCTTTTCCAATACTTATGACAATAACTTTGCATGAACTTATTAGATTCACCTATCTATCTGTTTACTAAGAATGTCTCTCTTTGATATTCTACCAATTGCTTGGTCAGTTAACCAAATTGTGTCTTCAAATTTTTATAAAGACTTTCTTATGTTTGGAAAACTAGAATATGCATAAATTGAGTTAGAGTGTCTTCAAGTTTTGTTTGATATTGATAAAAACTTCACTTATGAGATGATAACATATTTTTAAAAATATTTTTAGCTTTTTAAGTTTGGAACTTATAATCTATTAAGAATCTCTAAGAGGAAGCCACAATGTTCTTCGAGATTGTTATAATTCATTATAATAATGAAAAATCTGTTATAAAGTTACTTTAATATTTTAATCTATATATTTATGCAAACCATTTTGATAAGTGTTAGATGATTAAAATATAAAGGTATTTGAGAACTCAATTTTTTTTACGAGACTTTTATTCTCGTTATTTTCCAATACATATATTTTGATGATAGTAAATTATATTCAAAAGTAATGTGTTATGATATTAAAATATGTTTTTTTAATTTTTGTTTGACTTTTAGTTTGATAGTTTTAGGTTTTATGTATAACTTGTTTAGCTTCTTAAAAACAATAGAGGAATATATATATATATATATATATATATATATATATATATTAATTTATAAAATATAGAAAATCCATGTCTATTTTAAAATGGAAATATATCATTGAAGCACTCTTTCTTTTAGGTGTACTTCTAATGGTTTAACAGTAAAATAAAAAAAAAAAAATTTAAGTTGCAAAATGATTTTGTTTAAAAATGGTTAAGAAGGTATTGCAAAATAAAAAAATAAAAAATCTATTTCTAAATAAAATTTCATGTGTAAAAAAATAAAAAATAATTTTATTAAATTTTTTTTTAGCCTTTTTGAGAAATCGTTGTTCCTTTGTTGGTCTTGGGTGATTTGATAACAGCATCAAGAGCAGTGAAACTCGCAAATTCGGAAGTAAACAGTAACAGACGCAGCAGCTCTTGAAGTGGATCCGATCCGATGGAAGAGTACCCGGAAGAGTTGCGCACTCCGCCGGTGACGCTGGCGTCGCTGGTGGGGTGCCCGGAGCTCCACACTCTCATCTCCACCCACTTCTTGACGGCGCAGCCTCCCATCAACACCCTCGCCCTCCCCGACGTCTCCAAAATCATCCATCTCTTCAACAGCAAAACGGACCCGGATCCGACTGCCACGTCACCCTCGCCCATCGTTCCCGGCATCTTCAAACGCGATTGGCTCCTCAAACACCGCACCAAATTCCCCTCTCTCCTCGGCGCTCTCTTCCCCTCCCACCACCTCACCGGTGACCCCGCTCAGTGGCTCCAACTCTGCTCCGATCTCGATTCCATCAAGTACTCTCTCTTCTCTCTCTCTCTCTCTCACACACATCCACTTTCTTTATTCGTTCATAAATAATCGTTTTATCTTCTGTTGTTCCCTTTCAGGGCTGTGATTCGAGGGAGGAACATCAAGTTCGCGGTGGTTGTCGTGGTGGACAACAATGCGGCTGAGATCAGCGAAGATAGAATGATTGCCTTGCGGAAGCGAGCGGAGGTAGATGCTAAATACGTCATCGTCTTGGACCCTAACGACACTGCCAATCTCAAAGTCTCTCTTCAAAGGCACGTGGAATGCTCTGGCTTAACATTTTTCGGGGAATTGTGTCGATTTTCTCTTTTGACGCTGTCGTTTTTGGGTGCAGGCTGGCGAGTACGTTTACCGAATTGGCCCTCGCGTATTATAGAGAAGAAGGGAGAAGGATTAAGCAGCGGATAGAGAAGAAGAATGTTAACTCGGTTGAGTTGATTGTTCGCTACTGCTTCAAAGTAAGAATAATTTTTTTTCCTGTTCTCGTTTTTTATTCCGGTTTTTAAGTAACCAATGTCTTGGGGTTTGTGTGATTGCATCACAATATAACCGCAATTGTGCCCACATTTGTCTGCAATTTTCTGCAATATGGAAGATTGGGATGAAGTTGTGACTGTAATATCAATTTGAACCTTGAATATAACGGCTTTTATGAAAAAGAGAAGGTAGAAATGGAAGCTGGAATTGCATTATTTTTTCTTTTCTTTGACTTTCTTGTACCATTTACTGTATAGGAACTGTGTAAGTTTGTATAGTGTGTTTCTATCAAAATAAAAATTGTGCATTATTTATCTAGATGCCATGAATTGCTAGGTTGCTGTATATGCAGAATTCCGGAGTGACTGGACAGAAGCATTGAAATTTTATGAGGAGGCCTATCATACGCTGCGAGAGGTGCGTAGAGTTGTTTTAATGTGTTTTTATTTAATTTTGTTTCACCATTTATGGATCATGATATATACCCTAGATTGAAAATACTATTATTAGCGCTGTACGCCTTCCTTACGTCTATTGGTTGAACTAATAAAAGAAAGCTTATCACTGTCCCTAATATTTTGCTCTCATAAATCAGAGCCTTGTTAGTAGCAATGTTTAACATCCTGCAAGTTCTTTGGTGTTAACTAACTTTATAGTTGTACACATGACAGCTTCAATTCAATTCTATTTATTTTTTCTTTAATTTGTCTTGGACTCAAAATCTTATATTTGGATAAAGTTGCATGTGTTCTATCTTTTACATGTTTGTGTGCTTTGTAGATATATATTCACAAAGCAAAGTTTTATAACATGTGTTTTCTGTTTGTATTGTACTACAGATTGTTGGGGTGACAACAAGGTTGCCAGCAGTACAACGCTTAGTTGAGATAAAAACTATATCTGAACACTTACATTTCAAAATATCAACCTTGTTACTGCACAGTGGGAAGGTTGCAGAAGCAGTGAGTTGGTTTCGCCAGCACAAGAATGCATATAAAAGGCTTGTTGGTGCACCAGAGGGAGTATTTCTTCACTGGGAGTGGATGAGTAGGCAGTTTTTGGTATTTGGTGAATTGTTGGAGACAAGTTCAAAAATAACTCAAGGCTCTTCACCTATTGGCCTAAGCACTTCATCCAAACCTATGTCTGAGTGGGAATATTATCCTGCCTATTACTACCAAGTGAGCACCTCTCTTTAACTATCCTGTATGTTGACAAAGGGAAATGACTTTACCACTTTTGTTTGCTGTATACCCTTTAAAGGAGGCATTCTTCTATCATAGTTCTAATCAATGTAAGACATTAACATGCCTCTCAGGCCCAAGATCGACTTCTAGAACATGAACTTTGTATGAATGAACATGAAAATTGTAGGAATGAACATTTGCAGGTACCCCAACATTAAGACTGGATAAACTTATCATACTAGAAATAGACTAGGCCCAACTCATCTCCAAAAGCTAGGAATGTTCAAATCACATTTGAAGATTTTTGGTCTTATTCTTAGTTTGCAACATCTTTAAATTTATTCTATGGACTTCCTCGCTCTTGTAATTGAAATATCTCTACATCGCAAAAGTTTGTAGATCTTCTCAGTACCTGCTACATCCTACTTTCTCTTGATTCATCCCCTCACCACTACAACAGTCTGACCTTTGCTGCATTTATTTGTCATTTACATCTACTCTAGAGCACCGAACTTTTTCCTCAATGTTTTGTAGCTTTTAATTATGATACCTGACTTTTTTACTTGGCAGCGGCTGCCTCCTAGGAAAGAAACTGTCAAGCCATGTGTTGAAAACATTTATCTAATTACCTTGTTTAGTCATACTGGTTTGATTTTTTATTCTCATATGATAATAAGTGCTAGCTTTGCCGCAATGGTAGGTTTCTAGCTTGTGACTTGGAGGTCACGGATTCAAACAACTTCTCTGTTTGGGTTCAAATGTAGGAAATAGCTCCTCTGTTGTGGTAAGATTTATATGTATACCCTCCCCAGACCCCTTTCAGTGTGACCCTCATGCCCTTGTCAGTCTTTTTAATTGTGGTGTTATATTGTTTAAGGATTAACAACTAAAATGACTATCCAAACAATCAGTTTCCATGAATGCTTAATCTCATTTAATTTTGATCATTGATGCTTCTGGGATTATATTGTCTGAGAGTCAATCTTAGCTTCAGCTTCTTTCGTTCTGCATGCCTAGTGCCTACCTTGAGTCTACTTTGATTCGCATGAATTTGAACTTTTAGCTACTCTCTGATTCAAAAGATATTCCAGGTGGTTTTGGTGAATCAAATATGTCATAATTTTATGACTTGACTTGCTTTTTGATATGTTTCTCAGTGTGATTTAGGTCTCTATTAATGCTTCCATTCCATATATTTAATTCATTTATGCTTGCTTCAAGGCTTAATGCTAGTGAAACATTATGGGTTTGTTTGGTGCAAAATATGGGAAGGGCAAGGAAATGTGTTCATGAAATCAGAAAATATTGGGAAGGGAAACGATGGATCATATCATAACTAATACTCCAAAATATTCAATAGTTATGTGTTGTTCCCCTCCAATTTTGGGGATGCTGGAGGAGAAACTGTGCTACTGTTATATTCTTTTTGATACTTCTAAATTTCATTGTCAATATAGAACTTGAATACATGTTTATTAAAAAGGATAAACTAATAAAATGTATTATAATTAATATTTTTTTGAGTTGTACCTTTTCTATTGCTATTTTTTTTCTTTCCCTCCCTGGTCCACAATTTTCACCATTTTTCTTTTCTTAATTTATATTGGGAATTGTTATTGCATTTGGCTCTATTCACACTTATCAACCTTGAAATCAGTAGTTTGGTGCCCTTAATAACTTGTAACTGTGCTGTGAGTGTTCTTTCCTCTACTGGTAACACTTGTTTGCTCACATATTTACATGCTTGCAATTTGTTTATGTATAATGATTTATCTTAATGTATTTGTGCATGGAAAGTTGCTATGTTAATTGGTTCATATGTTTCTTTTATAAACTTCCCTGGGTAATTGTATTCATCTCTGTGAAACAGTTAGCAGCTCACTACTTGAGCGAGAAGAGATCAGCACTGGAGCTTGCAATCTCAATGTCAGAAACTAGCAATGAGAACGATAGTGTTGTTGACTCTGTTGTTCCTTCAGTGTATATGGGTCAATTTGCCCGATTGCTTGAAGAAGGAGATAATGTTGATATGCTACCGTAAGTCTTAATTGAGTGGTAAATGATTTCATATTTTGATATCTATCATGTTGTAAATTATTGTTTTCATTTGGATTTTGCAGTCTCAGTGATGAAGAATACATCTGCTATGCTGTCTCTGAAGGAAAAAGGTTCCGAGATTCACTTGAAATTATAGCTCTTCTTAAAAAAGCATATGAATCCTACAGTAGTGTTAAAATTCTGAGGATGAGCTCTTTCTGTGGGTTCCAGATGGCCAGAGAATATTTTGCTGAAGGTGACATCAGTAATGCAAAACAAGTTTTTGATACTATAGCAAGCCTATACAGAAAAGAGGGATGGGTAACTTTATTATGGGATGTCTTGGGTTACTTGCGAGAATGCTCTAGGAAAAATGGTGCTATTAAAGATTTTGTGGAGTATTCCCTTGAAATGGCTGCTTTGCCAGTATCATCTGATACTGGTGTCCAGCGAGACACTGGTCCAGCTGGTCCTGCAAATCTACTGCAAAGAGAAATTGTACACAATGAGGTTTTTGAGCTTGTCAGTGGAGCTTCAGGATTGGCAACAAATGAACACCAAAGTAATCTCAAGATCTCAAGAGATGAATCACTTCAGCTTGAGGTTGATCTTGTCAGTCCTCTTAGGTTGGTGATGCTGGCATCAGTTGCTTTCCATGAACAGACAATCAAGCCTGGGACATCAACCTTGATTACAGTATCACTTCTTTCGCACTTACCCCTTACTGTTGAGATTGATGGATTAGAAATCCAATTCAACCAATCAAATTGCAATTTCTTCATTACAAATGGCCAAAAGTCTCGGTCAGTAGAAGTTAGTGATGGTATTCAACATCGTCGAACAGAGACAGCAACGTCTCTTTCACTTGAATCAAACAAATGGTTAAGGTTGACCTATGATATCCAAACTGGTAAGTCAGATACTCTTGATGAAGTTTATTTTCCTATTTAGCTGTCAAGTTCAGTGCACCTTCAATTGTTTCTATAAGCAAATAACCTAGGCTGGTACATTTCAAATGTTCTATATTAGCTGATACCCCCTGCCTTGGTATCTTGTGATCCATAATTTCTGTTGTTTATGATGCTATCTTTGGCTAACACTAGGATGATTTTTCATTTATATATCTTGTAAAAACATCTGTATGTCTTTCAAAATTGGTATGGATTTATCAAGGGGGTCTTTCAATAAGATCTGTCATTACAAATTTACATTATCCTTGGTTCTACAGTAGTTAGTAGAGTAGTAGTATGTATAGTGCTGGTCTATGCCTCACTTATTCCCACCTTGGCACATACATATCTTTTACCATTAGAAGTATTGCTTTCACCTTAGCTATTTTATGTTTAATGTGATTTGGGTTCATTATATGATTTCCAGATCAAAGTGGAAAACTTGAATGCCTATCTGTTATTGCAAAAATTGGATCACACTTGTCAATCTGCTGTAGAGCTGAAAGCCCGGCTTCTCTGGATAGTTTACCTCTTTGGACATTGGAGGATTGTGTACAAACTGTTCCAATAAAGGATCCGATTCTTGTGTTATCTGGTCTGAAGTCCACCCAAGTTGAAGAACAAGACCCACAGGTAGATCTGCATCTCGGTGCCTCAAGTCCTGCATTGGTGGGAGAAGTTTTCTTGGTACCCGTAACATTGGTTTCTAAAGGACATGATGTCTACTCAGGTGAATTGAAGATCAACCTTGTGGATGTGAAGGGGGGTGGATTGTTTAGTCCAAGGGACAATGAGCCATATGCTTTGGATAGTCATCATGTTCAGCTGATTGGTATATCTGGACCAGAAGGAGAAGATGATTCTCATTTAGACTCTGACAAAATAAAGAAAATACAGCAATCATTTGGATTAATTTCCGTTCCCATCATTAAAAATGGAGATTCGTGGTCATGCAAATTAGAAATCAAGTGGCACCGACCTAAACCAATCATGCTATATGTATCGTTGGGTTATTCTCCTTACAGTAATGAATTAAATACACAGACAGTCCATGTTCACAAGAATTTGCAAATTGAAGGGCACAATGCTATTGTTCTTAACCATCATTATTTGATGCCATTCAGACGAGACCCATTGCTACTCTCTAAGAACAAGCAAGCGTTAGAGTCTAATCATTCAGAATCACTGCCTTTGAATCAAAAGAATGTGCTCATTGTTAGTGCAAAAAACTGCACTGAGTTGCCGTTAAGGTTAAAGTCCATGTGCATAGAAGTAGAGGATGATGCTGAAAGGACGTGTTCTATACAACATGGAAGCGAGGAGCTTGCAAATCCACCACTTCTCGTTCCTGGGGAAGTGTTCAAGAAGGTTTTCTCAGTCAGTTCCAATATGAACATTTCTAAGCTCAGTCTTGGAACTCTGTGTCTGAAATGGAGGAGAGACCTTGGGATTGAAGAGCAGTGTGCTTCTACTTCAACATTATCTTGGGTTGTGACTAAAAAAAAGCTGCCAGATGTGAACGTGGAGTTACCTCCATTGATTGTTAGTTTTGAATGCCCCCCTTATGCCGTCGTGGGAGATCCCTTTACGTATTATATTAGAATTTCGAACCAGACACAATTACTGCAAGAAATCAAATACTCTCTTGGGGACGCACAGAGTTTTGTTTTATCCGGATATCACAATGACACTGTATATGTTCTTCCAAAATCTGAGCACATTCTCAGTTACAAACTTGTCCCACTTGTCTCAGGCATTCAACAGTTACCTAAATTTTCTATGACTTCAGTGAGATACTCAGCAGCATACCAGCCTTCAAATTCTTCAAATTCTGTTTTTATTTTCCCATCCAAGCCTATTTTCAAGGCTGCAATCTCAACTAACTCTCGGTTGGAGTCAGTTGTTAACGAATAGATCTTGTAAACCGTCAATTATTATTCAATTTTCCCCCTTTATTGTAAGCTGTTCCCCGAGTTTGGGGGTGGGGTGAACTACATATTTTACATGGAAAAGCTGTCTACATTGGTCTGTTTTAATTCCCTTTTTACTGGGTTAGGATAACACATTTTATTCATTTGCTAAACGCTACAGCGATATACTTTTGATTGTATAATATTTTAATCGATTTTGATTAAATATTTTGGTGTTGGCTTTTTTGTAAAGCACTGCAAATATTTACCCTAAATTTGGTGGTTTTGCCGGTCTCCATGTATAATGAAGAAGTATGGAACATGTTCTTGTATATTTAACAGTTACACTATGGATATTTTAAGGCAGAATATTGACACCTGATTTTTGTGTGTTTTCTTTCCACCCTGTGACGCAGTAACCATCACAAAAGATATTTCATAATCATCACTGCATATATCCATTTTTAGGATTTGTTGTCTTTTGTATTCGTGTTTTTAGTATGTTTCGATTTGACCACATGAAAGATTACTTGTGTTGTGATGCTTCACCGGACGTAGATAGTTCATCAGACCATTTACTAGATTCACTTTTTTTTTTTAATTATCAACTTTTTGGAACCTACTTTATAAATAGACTTACATATAATTTTCAAGAGATCCTTTTCTATTTTGTGTTTCTAGGAAGAAAACAAAAGCAATTGAGCTCCATGTCAATTCTCATAACAAAGTAAAAATTGTCATTCTCATTTTTACAACTTAGATAAGGATGGTATATGCATACATTGCCCATTTTTTAAAATCTTCTTGTTGAAAGAAAACTTTTCAATTTTTTATAATGACTTCGTCATTTTTTATGCTTACTTTACACAAACAAACACATGCTAAATGAATTAATAATTTTAAGTTTAAGTGTTATAATGCAATTGTGCCAAATTTTGATTGAAAGAAATGGTGTACTTTATATAGTCTTGTCCTAACCAAACTGATCAGAGTGCGCCAAACTCAAATTAGTTATTAAAATCAGGTTTGATGTTGAAAAGCAATCTCTAATTCGAAATGGGTTTTCTTTTTTAATTCTTTCTATTTAAATTAAAATGGGCTTTTGGTGTTTTGTTAAACAGAGAATCATACGAGTTTTAGTTGAATTTAAAAAGTATTGTTCTTTATATAAAGGTGATGCACCAACCTCATCTTAAACTATAATGTTATGTTTTAGCCCTATATGTCACGTCTTAAGCCTAGTTTTGATAATTTATCTGTCATATTCTACTTTTTGGAACCTACGTTGTGGATGACTTACATATAACCATGAATTGCAATTTTCAAGAGACCCTCTTCTATTTTGTGTTATCAACTTTTTGGAACCTACTTTATGATTCGAAGTGAAGAAAATAGTGTGTATTGCAATCACACGCATGTTTTGAAAGTGAATATAATATAAAATTTGCAAATTTTTATAATAATAGGAAATCACTTGAAGTTCAAAGCAACCCGAACCACCTTTAGAGAAAGAGTTTCTCTCCCATACAACAAAGTTTCCTTCAAATGATCACACGTTTTTGAAAACACACACTAACAACAACACTTGTTCTATTATAAATTTGAACATCAATGTTCTCAAGATCAAGTATCAATTTATTAAATTCGTCTAATTGTTCACTAATAACCTTGTTGCTACTCATCTTGAGTATAATGTCTGCTTTAGGTATAAATGGTTAACCATGAACTCGATCATATACAAGTATTCAAGGCTCGTCCATAACCCCGTTGTAGTCTTCTCCTTCAAAACTTGTCTTGGGACCATGTCACCGAGAGTCAAAACAATTAAACTATGAGTTTTTTTCTAACCGTGTAATCCTATCATTTCCTGTAATGGATTTGTTATATTTTAAAGTGTGTCTCTTAATGCATTTATTATATTTTATATTTATCATAATTAAAGTGTGTCTCTTAAAAAAAAATATATTGTGATTTGTTTTATCTATTAAGAAATAAAATCAAAATTATAATGAAGGGCACTGATATATTGAAAGAGATAAAAGATCAAGTAGATTATGGTATTAAATACGTAAGAAGATATATTGAAGATATATTTGGAGATGTGTTCTAAAATCCAATTTAGAATAGTGAGTCTAATAAAAATCATCAACCTAATATATAATTAAAAAATATTTGAATATTATATTGGCTCATACAATTTAATTATTGATTCGTTAGTTTCGTAGGTGACTTATTAATCTAATATTTCGATTGAGTAGATGACATATTTAAGATCATATTAAGTTAACTATTATTTTTGTTATTTTGTAATAAACCAGTGCTGTCTTTGACTACAACAAATAAGTTAAGTGTTATTAATAAATAGTATTTTAGCTTTACATCATAAAAAAACTAGTATTCAGTTTGTACACATTAACACTTGATAAATACTTTTTAATATAATTTTAATTTAATTCGTATTAAATAATTTAAAAGCATTTATAAATCATATTATTATTAAAATTCATAGGAAATAAAATATTCTCAAATATATAAATTATACTTTAGATTTACAATAAAAAAATTAAATTATAATATGATCTTATTTTTAAATTAAGGTGTATAGAAAAATAAATAAATTAAGACGATAAAGTTTATAGATAAATATATATTAAAATGCAGCTCCCAAATTTGAAAATAATGATATATCGATAACTTATATTTTTTTTTCTAATTAGAATACCACTCCTAATACTATTATTTTAATATTTTTTCATATTATTTAATTTTAAACTTACTTTTTATTATATATATTTATTTTTAAACAAGATATATACCGATGATTTTCTAAAATTTAACACTGTTAACTCTGAATGTAAACAGCCATCATGCTTCAAACAGTGATTAACTCATCCATTTAAAATTCAACTATCTTAAACCAATGCTTAATTAAACAACACACCTATAGTAATTATAAATGAACTATTACATTAATTAGGTTAAAAAAATTAAGGTTTGATGGATCAATGGTGGCATGCGATGTTTTGATCCTATTATAGTGCTAATCACTACCCCTTGATGTTCTAAAATAGTAAAACATTATCATGGGACATCTCACCCACAAAAATTTGCAGAGGTTTCGTTTTCAATAACTTGTCCCCAACACACATGCATCCAAGAAACTTGGGGTTGTCATTTCCAGACCGTAGATAATGCACACGCTTGAGTCACCTTAAAAAATTTGGACACATTAATGAAAACCGTACACGTATGAAACAAATTAACTAAAACGAAAATGTGGACACTTTAGAGCATGTTCGAAGTTTGGTATTGTTGCCAAAGCTCTACTATCTGGATCATAACTTTTTTCATTGCAGATACAGATCTCTGAAGAATAATAGTCCAAGGTTTTTATCTGAATATACACACATGTCACCCACATTGTGTTCTGGATTTGGAGTATTTTGTTAATTACGTTCTATCAGCCAAAAAAAACAATGAGGGAGGTTGTGATTGTTGCCATTGCTGCTACAGTTGGGAATGTTCTGGTTGGATGGGATAGTTCAACCATTGCAGGTGTATATTATATATACTCCTATTTTATCAAAGATTTTCTTGTCTATTTTCATTTTGTTATTCAATCATCACATATTCTGTTAGTATTTTTAAAAATTATATATAAGATAATTTCTAATCGAATAATAGTCTTAAAAAGTTGACGTGACCTAACCAATCTGTATCCAATGTCTTACATTTTCGTGATTATACATATCTATGTATCTGTGTTGTTATACCAGTGTCTGTGTCAGATTTTCGTGATTATACATATTTATGTATCTGTGTTGTTATACCAGTGTCTGTGTCAGTGTTTGTGTTATATGTGTTATAAGCATTGAAATTTGTGAAATTCAACAAAGAAACGTGCATGCATGCAGGGGGAATGAGCTACATAAAAAAAGAGTTCAAGCTGGAGACTGACCCCACATTAGAGGGACTAATCATGTCGACATCATTTCTCACTGGTACTGTTGTTACAATATTCTCTGGGACAGTTTGTGACATGCTTGGAAGGCGTCCTATGCTGATAGTAGCATCGACCATGTTTTTCTTGAGCGGATTGGTGATGCTATGGGCTCCAAATGTTACTGTGATTCTGTTTTCGAGACTATTGAATGGAATAGCCCTTGCACTGGCCATAACACTCACTCCTTTGTACATATCAGAGATATCACCACCTGACATCAGAGGCACTCTCAATACTCTCCCACAGTTTTCCTGCTCTGGGGGAATGTTTCTGGCCTACATCATGGTCTTCTCATTGTCCTTGGTGGATTCTCCAAGTTGGAGAGCAATGCTAGCTGTTGTGTCTATTCCTTCTGTTGCTTACTTTTTTCTAGCTGTCTTTTATCTCCCTGAATCTCCTCCTTGGCTTGTGAGTAAAGGCAGAGTCACTGAGGCTAAGAAAGTTCTGCAGAGACTTCGCGGCACTGAAGATGTTTCAGGTGATTCCACCTATCTTCCTCAATAACTCTAACGTCCTTTCCATTATCATCATTTGCTTCCCTACACGCTATTTGGTTGCTTATTTGCATCTTACTTCATATTGTCCCATCTGCATCTTAATCTCTTAAAACATGTTCAACACCAATATTCATACATGTGGTTCAACATAACAATATTGATACTGATTTGGAGTTTGGTTTGATCTATAGGAGAACTGGCCTTGCTGGCTGAGGGAATGAGTCCAGCGGGTGAAAGCACGACTGTAGAAGAGTACATAGTTACCCCAGCCGGTGACCTCATGGGCAACAAGGAAGCAGGGAGAGATTGCATAAAGCTGTATGGACCTAACCAAGCAGGAGTTTCAATGGTTGCCCAACAAGTGAGTGGACAAGGTAGCATGGTATTCCGCAGCACTTTAGGCTTGCCTCGCCAGGGAAGCATTGTTGCTCAGGCTCAAACTCTCAGAGACCCTCTAGTCAATCTCTTTGGGAGCGTCCATGATATCAATCCCCCGCCCCTTGATTCTGGTGGTTCAAGAGCCATGCTAATGGGAGATGCATATAACACTGACAATTTGCATGCTCCATTACTTTCATCACAAAGCAGTGCTATGGATAGGGACAAGGCTTTTGGATTCAAGGATGCATTAGGGACAGGGAATAATGATGCCAACCAAGTACCTAAGAACACTAACATTGGTGGAGGTTGGAAATTGGTTTATAAATCAGCCGAGAGTGGAAGTAGGGAAAAGGGGCTCCAGAGGGTTTATCTGCGTGCAGATCCTAATGCTGTATCGTCTCAACAAGATTCATTTGTTGAGGGCTATGACTTGAATGCAGATAGCAGTGAGGCTTTTCAGGCATCTGCACTTGTCAGCCACTCAGTTCTCTGCCCTAAGAATATGAACATGAAACCAGAAAATGCTGCCAAACGTACAGGTTTTGGTGGTTTGTCAGATATAGGAGTTAGGCGTGCATTAGTTGTTGGAGTTGGACTGCAACTTCTTCAGCAGGTAAACCAAAACAAGATCCTTCATTATTGGAAAAAAAACTTCTTGATAAACACTTACCCTAATGAAATAAATCAGAAAACAAGTTACACTTCCTTCCTATGTTAACAACAACTTCTACCTAAGTAAATTGGTTTGAGTAATTTTATTTTCTTCTCTATAAGTAGGTAATGAAAAATTTATCCAAAAAAAGGACTGAAATACTAATTGATTGATACTAATTTGAGCTGAACTTACACATGCTTCTTTTCTTTTGTGTTGCAGGCTGCTGGCATAAATGGATTTCTATACTATGCTCCCCAGATTCTTGATCAGGCTGGTGTTGGAGCACTTCTGTCACATTTCGGTATTAGTTCAACATCTGCTTCATTACTCGTAAATATCATTTCAACATTCGCAATGCTTCCTTGTATTTTCACTTCCATGAGGCTCATGGATGTTGCTGGCAGGAGGTATATATATATTGTTTAGCCTTTTCACAATTTCTTTTTATAAAAAGTGACAATGTATTGGTTCCATTGTATTAAAATGCAGCAAGTTATGACAATGGCATCGTATATTTTCTGATGACAGGTCAATACTGTTATACACAATACCAATTCTTATAGTGTCTCTCATGGTACTAATACTCCGGGACTTATTTAACATGAGTGCTACCCTGAATGCAATAGTGACTGCAGTGAGTGTGATGATATACGAAAGCTGCTTCGTCATGGGATTGGGTGCGATTCCCAACATCTTGTGTTCAGAAATCTTCCCAACAAGTGTTCGTGGAATATGCATTTCTATTTGCTCTCTTACTTTCTGGATCAGCATCTTAGTAGTCACTTCTTCATTTCCCTTCTTGCTCCAACTCATTGGGATTAGCGGGGTCTTTGGACTGTTCGTAATTGGGTGCATCTCTGCATGGATATTTGTCTACTTGAAAGTTCCTGAAACAAAGGGCATGCCTTTAGAAGTCATCATTGATTTCTTTGCTATTGGTGCAAAGCCTGAATGAAACCCTCTCATCCTCCTGCATTGGGAAGCAAAGCCTCAGTTCATCAAACTCATTACAAAAGTAGCATGGAAAGAAGCATTTGATGAACTATTTTGAAGCTTAGTTGCTTCTCATTCCCTTAAGACAATTCTTTGATTGTTTTATGAGAACATGTTATACTGTGTATGATTCAAAATTTCTTTTCAAAATTTTAATAATTGGTATCAAAGCTTTGGTTAATGCATATTATGGTTGCTCCTTTAGTAATCTTGTAGTAATCAATTGAATCCAAATTTGTTATACTTCAAGAAAACAAAACAATACAACCGTTTTCTTTGAAATTCATAAATCTTAATATATTGAGCACGAATCGTGAAATTGAGTTAGAGCTTTTATCTCTCAGTTTGGGGAGGTGTTGGATGATTCCATGGCTGATTTGATGAGATTGAGGCAAAAGAAATCGGTTTGTTAATATCACAAGGAGTTTGATTTCATTGGTAATAGACTCGATCTTAGTGAAGAATACATGGTTAGTTGTATTTCAGGGGACTTAAAGAAGAAAATTCAGATGTTGGTGCGTTTGTTTCAGTCTCATACTGTTAGAAGAGCCTTTTATGCTAATTTTAGGAATTTAAGAAAAGATAGAGAAAAATGATTGAAGGAAAATAGACAAGTTTAAGACAAAGAGAAAAGACAAAGTTTGAACATTAAAAACTCATCCAAGAATCATACAAGGCTTGCTTAAGGAAACTCACTATCCAGTAAAATTGAGGTTTTTTCTTGTAAAACTCGCTTAAGCAAGTAATATTTCGCTTGAGCGAGATGCCACTTAATCCAAATCCAATTAGGATAAATAGAAGGCGTAAGACAGAGAGAAAAGTATGTTCTGGAGGATAAATAGAAGGCATAATCTTTCATTTGAGATTTTGACTAATCTATTCAAACTCTTATGTATAGAGGTGATATTTATTTATGATATCTAGTTCTTGGTTAATGACTGATATTATCATTTTATTCTTAAATTTTAAACTTTATTAATAATTTTGGTCTTTAGATTTGATTGGGAAGTACTCTTGAGTATCTTGAATGCTAGGAATAATTTTTAAGTGTTAATTGCTTTAAAACATCTGTTTGTAATTATAAGAAGTTTTTATAAATATGTCGAGGAATCTATATTTAAGATACAATCTTAATAAATTTGTATGCGAGGAATTAATATTAATGATTTTTATATGTGCATTATCAACTTTGATCAAGATGCGATGTTATATGTTTTTATTCATTAAAACTACATAGGAATAAGAAAGATTAACCTCATTCTCATTTTTCTTAATTGAATATTTTTACTCACTTTATTTTTATTTAATTTGTATGCAAACTTATGTCAATATCTTTCTAATTAAGTAATTGTAATTATTACTTCTCACTTGGTACCTATGTAGCACAGACATTGACGCAGATACTGATACTATACAGACACGAACACGAAGATAAGTATAATATCTAAAATGTAGAACATAGGAACACGAATCTATAATTATATAATTATGAATTATATAAATTGACAATAAAGATTTATGTGCACAAGTATGTTCCAGATTATTTTTTGGAGCAGAAAAATATTTTTCATGACTGGTTCAAAAAGATTTGTTTCTTATTTTTATAATCATAATAAAATTTTATACAATAAGTTTGAATTTTTAGAAAATTAATGTATTTTTCTCTTTTAAAATTGTGTTAGAACCGTACTAGAATTGTCAGAAATTCAACAAATACTTTTTGAATTAGACACTTCACGGATACATTTCCTACAAGTGTCATATGAGTGTCGATGTCCCATATAAGTATCCGACATCGATACGCCATTTAAGAAAAGTGTCTGAGCTTCATAACTTAGTACACTATCCCTAACATAGTCATCATCAATTTTTTAAGTCTTTGTCAGAGAACAATTTTATTTAAAATTTAAAAGTATAATTTGCTAAGTTTGGTGAATAATTTTAAAAGTTTTGTTAGTGTATTTATTTTATTTTATTTAGTGTTTTTTTATTTAGTTTTAGTTTATTTATTAACTTATTTTATTTATTTTTTGTTTAGTTTATTTTCTTTTAGTTTTAGTGTATTTATTTATTATTTTATTTTAGTTTTTATTTTTAGTTTACGAAAAAAATATTTTTAATTTATTTTAGTTAGTTCTTATAATAATAAATTTCTGTTTTATTTTTGTTTTTGTTTTATTTTACTTTTATTTTATTCTTAATATTTATTTATTTAAGGTAAGTTTTTCTTATTTTGTTTTAATTTTTTAGTTTTATTATTTTATTTTATTTTTAGTTTTTATTTTAAGTAATTTTTTATTAAAGGATGTGGATATAAGAGTTATAGAAGGATGTTAATATTAATGGTGTCCTTTCTAATTCTTACTTGTTTTTTCTTTATAGAGGTGAATAACCTTTTTTTTTATCTTTATCTGTTATGGTTATAGTATTTTTTTTATTGAAGTGTACTCAAACTATTTGTTTTGATTTCAATGAAATAAGAAATATTCATTCTCATATCTTTGTCTTTCTTTTACTCTTTTGTTCATCTATGTTCTCTTTTGTTCATCTCCGTTCTACTTTATGAAAAAAATAGAAGTAAGTAAAGAAAAAAAAAGTAAAAAATAAATTTTCATGTCTATTCCTCACATAAAAAATAATTCGATATGGTTGAGAAAGGACAAATACCATATTAAAAAACATTATTAAATTAAATAACCCAATATTAGACAAAATTGAATAGTTAATAATCAGAACCCTTGAACCCTTTAAGTGGTGAAATTGACCAAATCATCCTAATGATCCTTTGAAATATATATAATTTTAAAGTTATATAAGTAAAGAGTTAAATTTAGCTGACGATTGACTATATTTGACTATATTTTCTTTATGTGAATTTTGACATCATTGTGAGAGGTTTGGTCGTTATAAGAGATAAGGATAGTAAGGTAACATTGCACTATCCGTACTTTTCGGAGTGAGACGAGAAAATCGTGTAACATATGGATAAAAACAAACAAGTTGACTGCATATATGTCGGCTTGTGATTAGCGAAAAAGAAGGAAAAGGTGGACTAGGTCCCAACTTTATAGTTACTGAGTGAGATTTAGACAATGTCCCATGTTATAGCTGTAACATAGTGCAACTTTCAAGATGATGTGGTGTTCACACTAAAGCCGAACATAAGAGGGGAATAAAAGATAACCTAGGAAGGTAAATGGTGTGTGGGACCCCACAAACACCAAAATGTTTCAAGATGCCACATTTCATAACTATGAGCAAAATATACTTTCATAACTTTTAAAATTATATAAAAATTTGATGTGATAGATTTTAAAAATAAATATATATAATAAAAATAAATTTGTAATTAAATAATATTAAAATATTAAAATAATAACATTAAAGTTTATAATGCGATAGTATAAAAATTGGATTATCAATGTTTATTTTTTTATTTTTTTAAAGTTTTCATCTTAGACATCACTATACAACTTGACATCTCAGTTAGGCTGACACCTCAAGTAACAACAATTATCTACCATCACATGAAAAAAGTATTATTGAAGAAAAGAAAAAAGAAAGAAAATACAAAAAAATGGGGGGACTAGACCAAAACCCACATGTTAACAAAAACGATACATAGATAAACTATACCTATTCATAAAGAATTCTAAGTACAAACTAGATGGAAATCTATTATACCAATGAAATGATTCTCTTTATTATCAATATTTACTTAAGTATTAAAAGTATTAATGGTGTGAAACTCCCATAATTCTTTCATTAACAAATATCTTCTCCATATGGGAATGGGAATTAGGATAGATGCAAGTTATAAAGAAAGGGAAGGGTATCTATGCTTTCATTGTTGTTCATTTTTTTTTTGTTAACTCTAGAAAAATAAATAAGCATTTGCACTTCCTTTATGTCCCTTCTTTCTCTTCTCTTCCCTTTTAACCTTTATGCACTTTCATTTTGGACGTTCCCTTTTCCTCAACCTTTGTTTAATGAAGATGCAGTGGAGTTCCATTGGTAGTGGAAATTAAGCTTCTTGCACAATACTTCTTAAACTACTGGCCATTGTTAACTCTTCATGCTGGCAATGCACCTTTGATCATTAATTCAAATGTTCCTTTGACTGAATTCATTGACCTTATTCTCCTTCACTGACACAATTGCTACATATGGTACTTCTTAATAGTTGGGACTTGGTTGAAGAATTTCTACACCTTCAAATTTAGGTCAAAGACTACTTCAATATAAAGAAGAAGAAAAAACTAAAATGATATCAAACTTTAAAATGATATCAAAAGTCTATTTTATATGAAATTTAAAAAACCAGAATCAATATCCGTTTTAATATTATTATCTTTTATAGTATAATGTATTTTCTGATTAGACTTTGAAGGTGGTTTAGTTATGGAGAAATTTGCAATGATGTGTTTTTGAGTTAAAGTAAAGTTGGTTTTATGCTCTGAGATGAGATATAAATGTTGATGCAGAAGAAAACAAAAAGAAGGATATGCAGAGACCTGCAGTCACACACAGAAAGTTTGAAAACCATGCACTGGTTTTGGTTGTTTGGACAAATGCATTTATGGTTTTGATGGATTACATGCATGTCATGCTATATATCTATCTTTTCTACACCTGTCTGTCCACCTCCTTCACCAATTTATTTAGATGTTGATTGCTTTAATGTGCACCACATATTTTATTTTTAGAGTAAAACAAGATTTATATTTTTATTTTAAATATCTAATAAATTTAATTGTGAGTTCTACTTTTTACTTATCTCATTATGTTTATTTTATACTGCAATATAGTTTTCTTAATAATATCTGTATGTTTTTAGTTTGTACTTTTTTGAACTAGTAAGTATGAATTGGAGTATCTAATATTACTTATTTATTTTGTTGATAAAAAATATAATAATAATATTTGTTAAATTATTTCTCATAATGAAAGATTTTTTAAGAGACTAAAAACAATTCAAATCAAGATGTATATTAGATTTAAGAACTTAAATAAGAATATTAATTTAGAAAAAAATGTATTAAGTACAAAAAAAAAAAATGATCAAGCTTATTTAAGTTTTCTTTTCTTAATAAATTCTTTTTGACAAAAATCATCTTCAATTTTAAAATCATTTTTCTACCTTTCTTTTCAAATAGTCATTCCCTTTCTGGTACATTATTATGAGAAAAAAATGTTTATAGTTCTTTTTTGCAATAATTTTCTATTTTATTCTAAAAATACCAACTATCATTTAAATTTAATTAAAATATGATAGTATAACAATTGTGTTACAATATTAATAATTATATGTAATTAATTTAATAAATTATATAATAATTAATTTAAAATTAAGTAATTTTAAATTATTCGAGAAGATCCAAAACTTTATTCTTCCTTATAACTAAAACACGTCTGAAAGGTTAAAACAATCCTTTATAGGAAAAAGGAAAGAAAAGAAAAACACAATTAAAAAAGAAAAAGTAGTATTCTTACACATCCCGGAAATAAAAAACAGAGTCTCTATACAAATTACAATAAAAAAAAGTCCTAAATTTTAACTAATACTAGTACAATAATAAGCATTAAACAGCCCCAAAACGACGTAGTGTTTTATCTATAACTGGAACGGATTTCATGGCAAGAAACTGTAATTACTAAACCCGTGGGTAACATTAACATTCCTATTATCATCAGCATTTCTGTTATCATCGCCATTGCAGCCGTCACTGGGCTTTGCCTCCGCTTCACTGGTTTCGGTGGCGACGGCTGGGAAGTGGCCGCACTTCTGGCAGCGGGCGACGACGAAGGGCGCGCGACAAGAGGGGCACGAGGAGTGCGATGAGAGCCACGTGTCCACACACGCAACGTGGAACCCGTGCCCGCACTGCGGCAGCACGCGGACCTCGTCGCCGCCGGCAAACTCCGTCAGGCAGATCGGGCACTCCGACCACTTGCACCGATCGCCTTCGCCGGCGTACGTGAACTTCGGAAGCGAGTTCACCACTCTCTTCTTCAGGCCCTTGTTTGCCGGCGCAGGCGGGGATCCACCGCCGCCGACGGAAGCTGGTGGCCGACGGAGCCAGGCGCAGCGCGCGATGGCGACGAGGCCCACCACGCAAATGAGCGCGCAGAGGAGCGCCGCCAGGATCACCACGAAGTCGGACTCGACGGTGGCGGCAGCCTCCGGTGGGGGCACCGCCTGAGATTGGAGGAGTCTGAGCGCGCGTGTCATGTGGAAGCAGAGGAAATTTTGGAGAGAGAAAGAGAAGTGTTTGGTTGGAGTATCACGTTTTGGAAAGTAAAATAATTGTGGTGGGTACTTATAGTTGAGAGAAGGGTTTAGTTTGGTGGTCATGTATTGTGCGTTTTAGGATAAGAGTGAGTGGTGTAGACTTTGACTTGATAAGAAGAAAAAAAATTGAGATTTTTTTTGCTTGCTATAGTACTTGAAATGTTGAATTCCTTTTGTTAGGTTCATGTTTGGCTACTTGTGAGGTAGGTAATGGGAAGGTAGGGAGGGGCCTAGATTTAGGATCACTCATGATTAAGATGAAACAAAACCCTTGTTACAACCTCTCTAACCTTATCTCCTTAAACCTAAATTATAAGATCTACAACAAAAATTGTCATCATGACATGTTTAGTTCAGATTAATGAAAATTTGTAATTATCTTCAAGTCTTTTGGTTTTGGTTTTCATTTGTGAATAATTGGTAGCACCTATAAAAGAGACAAAGTGGACTCAAAATATCAAGAAGAAAAGTAGGCTTATAACATGGTAGGATATGCCCTTATCTCTTTCTTTATTCTAGTTTCTTGAATGCAATAATTACATTGAAAATAACTAACATTTTTTTTTATTAACAAGAGAATGTAAGTTAATTCATGATTTGATGTAAGTTAATTCATGATTTGAAGTGAAGAACATAGTGTATATTATAATCACACGCATTTAATCTAAAATTTGTAGAGTTGATATGAATTATTTGCGAAAGAATGATAAGTTGAACCAAGCATATGAATAAACCTAAAGTTTGGTCTTTGTTGTAGTATCTTAGGAGTCATGATTGTGTTATCAACTTTTTGGAACCTACTTTGTGGATGACTTACATATAACCATGAATTGCAATTTTCAAGAGACCCTCTTCTATTTTGTGTTATCAACTTTTTTGGAACCTACTTTGTGGATGACTTACATATAACCATGAATTGCAATTTTCAAGAGACCCTCTTCTATTTTGTTTTATCAACTTTTTGAAACCTACTTTGCGACTTACATATAACCATTTTCAAGACATACTTTTTTTATTTTGTGTTTCTAGGAAGAGAACAAAAGCAATTGAGCTTCATGTCAATTCTCACTTTGAATGATATTTTTACGATGGATGTTGCACGTACAAAGAAAAACTATCATTCTCACTTTTACGACTTAGATAAGGATGGTATATGCATACATTGTCCATTTTTTTAAATCTTCTTGTTGAAAGAAAACTTTTTAGTTTTTCATAATGACTTCGTCATTTTTATGCTCACTTTGCACAAACAAACACATGATAAATGAGTTCATTCACAATTTTTTTTAATTGAATTAATAATTTTAAGTTTAAGTGTTATAATGCAATTGTGCCAAATTTTGATTGTAAGAAATTGTGTCCTTTATATAGTCTTGTCCTAACCAAACTGATCAGAGTGCGCCAAACACTCAAATAAATTATTAAGATTAGATTTGATGTTGAAAAACAATCTGTTACTCGAAATTGGTTTTCTTTTTTAATTCTTTCTATTTAAATTAAAACGGGTTTTTGATGTTTTGTCAAACAGAGAATCATATGAGTTTTAGTTGAATTTAAAAAGTATTGTTCTTTATATAAAGGTGATGCACCAACCTCATCTTAAACTATAGTGTTATGTTTTAGCTCTATATGTCACGTCTTAAGCCTAATTTTGATAATTTATCTACCATATTCCATCTTCCATCCAAGTTTTATGTTCTCCTTTTTTCATGAAAAGAATAAAAAACTTATCATGATTGGAGTTTAATTAAAGGCCAGTCTTAGCGCAATATAATATTCGTTTGCTTTAATTTTAAATGTTAACCCAACAAATTTTTAATTTATATTCAAGTAATGATTAAATGATAAAGACAAAATAAAAATTAAACTAAATCATTCAAAAGAATATCGTATAAAATAAAAATACAAGGACTAATGCAGTATGAGAGAATCTTAGAATTTATTTACTCTTAGGTATGAAGAGTTGGATTTGAAGGATTTTTCATTTTTATTAAATATTTGTGTTTTGATAAGACTAATATTGGCGTCTGTTTTGCATCAGTCAAAAAGTCTGTGCTTTATGTGTGGGAGGAGAAAAATAAAATAAAGCATTTGCGTCGATGAAAAAAAAAATATGAGGTTTTTTAGCATGGGCTATCAACATTGTTTTGAGAGGATTGGGCTGACACTAACACAACTGGAGAAAAAATAAATAAAGGTTTTTGTGGGTATAGCCCATGCTATAAAAAAATGTATTAGAAAATATAATATGAAGACTATGAAAATCAACTTTAAAAGTTGAAAATATTATTTTCAAATAATATTTAAAAATGTAATAATTATTTATTATTTCTTTTATAAAAAAAATTTCCTCTCATTTTTATATATAAAAAACTTGTGAAGAAGAGAAATAAAAAGGAAAAAAAATATAAAATTTTACGATTAATATTCTATAAATCTTTTACAACTCCTAATATTATTATTTTAATTTTTTTTATATTATTTAATTCTAAATTTATCATTTATTATATATATTTATTTTTATACTATCACATCAAGAAATTACACGTTGTCAAGTATCATTTTCTTATGTAATTGCTAAACCGGTACATTTACATTAATATTATCATCAACATTCCTGTTACAATCGCTATTGCACCTGCCTTGCGCTTTGCGTCTAGTTCACTGATTTTGGCGGCGACAGCCGGGAAGTGCCCGCACTTCTGTCAGCGGGTGACGGCGAAAAGCACGCGGCAAGAGGGACACGAGGAGTGCAATGAGAGCCACGTGTCCACCCACGCAACGTGGAACCCGTGCCCGCACTGCGGCAGCACGCGAACCTCGTCGCCGTCAACAAACTCCGTCAGGCAGATCGGGCACTCCGACCACACTCACCGATCTTATTCGCCACGTACGTGAACTTCGGAAGCGAGTTCACCACTCTCTTCTTCAGGCCCTTGTTTGCCGGCGCAGGCGGGGATCCACCGCCTAAAGGAAACTGATATTTTATTGAAACATAACTACGGCTGTTATAAAGCCTTTACAAAACAGAAATGACAGAAATATCTCCTACAAAATAGCTACTTTAACAAACAGAAAACGAATCCCTATT
>Ga0123342_1002581_pt1 | contig 29943 bp, 16 predicted proteins | sample Turbeawhitnodule_FD_89960 | JGI IMG/M metagenome (GOLD analysis project Ga0123342, IMG submission 89960) | Root nodule microbial communities of legume samples collected from Mexico - Turtle bean Mexico white nodule | ecosystem: Host-associated > Plants > Roots > Nodule | place: Mexico: Nepantla... | reverse complement strand
CACCAAAGAAGTGACCTTGATCCCCTCAAGAAACACACTTCCTTTGGCTCAGCACATACACCACCAAGAATGTTGATCTTGACAACCTCAAGAGCACACAACACTTCTTGGCCTATCACACCACAGTTTACACAAAGTACAGAAGGATTACACTTGTTACAGAATGAACTGAAATCAATACAAATCCTATTCCACTCTCTCTTGATCAAAGCAAGCTCAAAGCAATCTTTAACTCTTGAAAGCAAAATCAGTGAAAAACTCAAATATGTTTTTCTATGATTAAATCTCAGTTCTTGTTTGTTACAAAAGATGAACAAACTCTTTATAGCTTTTAAAGAATGGTCAAAGCATTTAAAACAGGAGTGCATTTAGTTACAAAATCATTTAAAGCTCAGTCAACACACAAAACAGTTTTCTGTTATGATTTGAAAACAAACAATCGGTTGAATGTGTGAATCAATTGATTGTTTTGGTTTGACAGCAAGTCAACCACCAAAAACAGTTTTCAACCTTTTTCAAAACACCTAAGAGTAAAACAATCGGTTGTTTCGACAAAACAACAGGTTGTTTTTCACTTAGTTTGAAAAACACTTTAGCTTTGGATTCAATCAAAAGTGGATTTTACAAAGATAATCTACCCCAGATCCTATTCTAAAGCACCTCAGCAACAACAAGCACATCCAGCCTTCCATCAAACTCAAAAGATTTGGATTCTTCAAAGCTTGAACACACTTGATTCAACAATATACTTTGTATAAAGTAGCATAGGATCGCAAGGTAGGGTTTAGAAGAAGCTTGGGTGACAAGCAACCTTCTAACCCTAACTTGTCATGCAATTTAGAGTTTTAATAGCTTGCTATGCAAGTTTTCTAACCCTATTAATATTGCTCCTCCTTTATATAATTCAGATTTTGATATACTTTAAATAATGAATTTCTGTCAACATTCATATTCATCTACTCTCTCTGAAGTCTCCTCTAAGATAACTTATCTTAGCAAGCAACATTTTTTAATGCATTTAATCAATTACTATTCCATTTAATTGATTATCCTTTGTAAATCAATTAATTATCAAATAATTGATTATACCAATTCTTAATTAATTATTGGAACATGGTTAATCTATTATCTAAAGACCATAATCAATTATTATCTTTCAAAAATTTATTCATTTATTGCAAGAACGTGTTTAATGGATTATCTCAAGATAATAATCAATTATTATCTTGAAAACTTGGAAACACTTAACATGGTTTTTTTTTGTTTTAATATGTTAACAAATACAATAAATGATTAAAATATTCTAACCCTCATCAAAACCAATTTAATCTATTATTTAACCATGTAATTGATTATTATGATTTTAAAATATTTTTAAAACTATTTTACATTATTATGATTTTAAAATATTTTTAAAACTATTTTACATTATTATGATTTTAAAATATTTTTAAAACTATTTTAACTCGTTTTAGTTTGGTTATGTGTTGATCTTACAAGTACCTTTGGTGAGACATTCATAAACAAATACAAAGAAAGTTTAAACACCTCTATATCATCATCATCTTTTTTCTTCTTGAATATTTATTATCAAAATATCATATCTTGAAGTTTGAATGTCTTCAAGACCAATATTTTTGAATTCTAATTTATGCTTTGGAATTATTTTTAAACGCTTGTTGATAATGCAATTTTTTTCTTTAGTTGAAATTCTTGTTTAGTTTGTTTGATTATAAATAGTCTTTTGTTTACTTAATTCGAGAGGTAAAGCATTGAATATCTCACATGTATACGCTTGGATGCAGGTGAGGAATTTAACAAGTTGATTAACACATGTTCGACTATTACAATTCTGTTTGGAAATTGGATTGATAATAAATATAGGACAACTGATGAAGAATTGAATGATGAATAAACTAGAGAATCAATATGATTTTTAATCGTTTTATTCCCATTCTTTTAAATTGATTCCTTAAACAAAAACAACTCATCCTTAATTTACTAATACTACAAGAAAATCATTAAATAACAATGACATTTAGAAACAAAAAATAATTAGTCACTATAATGACTAAATTAGATACTAGTTTAGAAACTAAAAAATTATTGGTATCAAAAGTGGTTCTTTTATTAATACAAAATTATAATATGGTTTTTAAATTGGTATCTAAATTAGTTACCAAGGTTTTAGCTACTAATATTTTAGATTCTAAATTAGTCTCTAAAAGACTAATAGAGATTAATTTAGAATATAAAGTAGTTAGTAACTAAAACCTTGGTAGTTAATGGTTAGATATCAATTTAGTAATTACTTTACAATTTTTTTTATTAATAATAGAAACTATGGTATATACCAATAATGTTTTTAGTTTATAACATGGTCTCTAATGTAGTCAATATAGTAACTAATTATTTTGGTCTTTAAAATTAGTTTCTATTTAATTATTTTCTTGTAGTGTGATCTTTCTAATTCATGCTTTCTGCAGACGTTATTTGAAATCTGTTTTATTAAAATCATAATTGAATTTGTTGAGAGAGGACTTTGGGTTAACTAGCCCTAAATATACTTTCTTTTTGTTCACTTTTCATGTAGCAAACGATTTAGACTATGCATCAAACAATCTAAGACCTTGCATTATAAGGTCTATAATTTAAACTTTTTCATTTGCTTGAGTACGAGATCACACATATGAATATGGCCACACATTCCTTGGGGGTATCATCAACCATTTTTCCGCTTCTGGATTAACATCCCTTATTAAATTGTACTAATAGTAGTAGTTGAATTAGAGCTTAGTCATTACGTATGAAGATGAAACAACTAAAAAGTTAGAAAAATGGAACATATAATGTGAAAAGGACCATATTTGCAAAAAAAAATAGTAATTCAATTTTTAAATGCTTCATGAAGTTCTATGCAATGTGTTAAATCACAACAAAGGTGATTGGGAGTATGTTGTTTCTCCCATCTTATGCAATGACCACAACTAGGGTTACTTTGTATTTCCCATATGGGAATGCTCTATCCACTTGTACGAGTGACTTGCATAAGTGAAACTTGTCAATGCATGACTTGAAAGTTATACCAACCTTTTGAAATACATTTTTTATTACACTAACTCTTCGCCATACTCATCTTCCACTTAAAGTTAAGAACGAACTATGTCATGGTTTTCATCAATATGAGCAATTTGTAGAATATTTCCAATTATTGTAAACACTTTTATTGTCTGTTGATTTACCAACAATATGATGTCTAAGGAGAACCATATGAACAAAAACCATCATGAAAAAACTTAGGATATAACAAACATCACTTGATACTTATACATTTAAATAATTTAATTATCCAAACATAAATAGCATAAATATTGTTGCAAATAAAATAATAAAAACATAATATACTAAAAATCATTGGTTCTCATGACATTATTATTCACATATGAAAAATCTTATTGCCATGATAAGTTGTCCTTTATGCTAGAACAAAAAACATGTCCACATTGGATCAACTAACACGTTAATTATGTATGCACTAATTATTATGACTTAACTATTAACGTGTGGAAAATCTTGTGACAGTGCAAAGCCTCATTTGTGGTAGAAAAATGTTGAACTGATGTGTATATATTCAATGCATTGATTACACTAGCATTACTATTCATGGGTGAGGAATCTTATAACAATGCAAAAACATGTTAGAATGCGTGGCCAAAACAAGAGGGAGTGAATTGTTTTCACAAGACTTTCGCAAAGGTTGGAAGTTTAGTGAAAAGTTTTGTAAAACCAATCAATTGATTTTTTGTTCAACTGGATAAAATACCAGATTTCTAGCTTTTATGGAAAATCAACCAGTTGTTTTATCAAAACAATTTATACCAGAAAACAAAGAACAAAATATAAAGTAGTATGTCAGAATAGAGAAAGAGATATTCACGCAAAGAGATTTATACTGGTTCACTTTTAACCCAAAAGCTACATCCAGTTCTTAGCTAACCACTGAGAATTCATTATGCAATCAAAACTAGATTACAAAACACACTAAGAATGTTGATCTTGAACCTCTCAAGAACACACAACGCTCTTGATCAACAACATAGTTTCCATAAACCCTTTATGAAACTGACTAACACACAATTACAGTATTCAAAGAAGGAAATAGAATACACACGAGCTTTACAAAGCAGTAGTACAAATGAATAAAAAACCTAAATCGTACTTCACACAAGCAATGATCCAAAAGCTCTTATCTTCTCTTAAAGACGTTTTTAATAAAATCTCTTTGTTATCCATTTGAAAAGATCACATAACAGTCTTTATATAGACTCAAAGAATTGGTTAAACATATTAGATTATTAATAAAAAATAGTTAGAAATATTTAAAAATAGTTTGGAGCTTATAAAAAAAATTTGTTAAAAAAACAACTAACTGATTGATTTATTTTCCTATTAAGAATTTCACATAAAATAATAATGATTTTATAAAATAAAAAAAAAAACAAAACTTTTTTAAAACCTTAAAAAACACTAAGTATAATAAACCAATTGTTTCAACAAATCAACTATACACGTATTTTCAACAAGAATTATGATGCTCCAACAAATATACACCTCAGCATAATTGTTTAGAAAGTCATATAAGTACTAAGTTATACACCTAAAAAAACATAATGTAAAACTTCTTATTCGAATTTATGATGACAAGATCGTACACGAATCAATTAACTTGAAAATTAAGGGCAATATAATTTAGTGTTAAGTTAATGCAAAAAAATATTATTACTATTAGATATGAAAAAAAAAAAATCATTACATGACATGTTAATGGTGCTTCAACATTTGTCTACTTCATGTCATATCCATTATTTTTGTTTGTGTTACATCAAAGTTTCATTTCAATTATTAATGTACAATTATTTTAGTTTCTCTTCTATAAATGATAAAGTACAAAAGTTACTTCTATTAATCATAGTAAATTATCTTATTATCTTTAATTTATCAAATTATTTTTTATAGAACAAAAATTTAACAAAACTTAATATTACTTTAATGTAAGTATTTGTTTTAATATATTGCTTTTAATTTACATTAAATTATTAAATTTATTAATTCTTAATCATTTAAAATTTAATTAATAACATTGATTATTAATATAATAATGGTTATCCTTTTTAAATTTCATTAATTTATTAATAATAGAATAACTTATTAATTATTTAATTAACATCTCTTAAATGATTTAATAATTATGTAAAATAACTTAAAATATGAATTATTTTTAACTCACAAATATTTATTCTATAACAATTTTTTTTAATTTAATATATAATTAATACAAGTTATCCATATATTATACAATTATATTAGTAAATGTATTTAAATAGTCGAAATATTTAATAGGGTTATAATATGAATTATTAATACAATTATTTTTAATTAAATTTTATTTTAATAACATTACTAACTTAGTTTAATATAATATTACAATTTATATATATAATTGTATATATTATATAAATAACTTAACAAATTTGCTTAATTTTTAATATAATTATTTATTTATTGTTTATAAATTTTGTTATTAAAAATTAATTTTAATATCAATAATTTTTTTAATTTCTAAAACAATATCTAATTTAATTAACATAATATTATTTTTTTATTAATGATTTTTATTCTTACAACTTTTCTTGAATTTATGTTTAAAAAATGAAAAATCTGGCCAAAATTCAGTTTCCTACCTATGTAAAGTAAAGCGTGCTAAGTAAGTAAAAGAAGATCTCTAAACTTATCATGTGATTCAAGAAGAAGTTGACACTCTAACAAATTTCCATTCTCGTTTTAAAACCCATTTTATTAGTTTTATATTCAATAATTTAATTTAAATTAAATTAAATAACTTAATATTATTATTATTATTATTATTTATAGTTGTCATAAGAATGTAGCAGTGGTGCAAAACATGTATATATCCCTTCCAAGAACTAGAGAACAAAAGTCTTTAAAAATCTTTTCAATGGTCTCTCCAAGTCTATTTATATCAATGAATCTCATAATTGGAGAGAGAGAGAAGAGCAGAAGAAAGTTTTGGTCAGGGAAGAATAACCCACGCTACACTCACTTCACTTTCTAGTTAGGGAGAAAGGAACCTCTAGTTTTCTCATTGTAAGTGGAGAAAGCTCAAAAACACAACAACATACTGCTGCTCTTGTTCATCGTGATGATGATGATGATGATGAGAGAGAAAGGATCAACAAAAACAAAAAGAGATTTCAAAGCAACATAATAGGTTGTTCTTGTATTTTTCCACTGCTCACTGCCCCTCTTTCTCTGCCCTTTTTCTGAACCATTCAGATTTCAGAACCCCATTTTTCCATTCTCTCTCTTCAATCAACCCTTCTCTTGCTTCAAACACCAGAGTTAGTGACATTAGCACAAGATGGATAAACCAGAACCAGACACACACACAAGTGCTGAAACCTCTCACTTGTTCCATTACACTCTTCTGAAAAGCTTCTACTTTCCCCTTCTGTAACACTTGCAGAGACCCCACCTTCAACAAATACCCCCACATACATAGATTTTCCTTCCAAAACCCTCAGAAGATCTAACAACCTTTTCTCAAGTCAGACAATCATAACCACCTTCTTACTTGTCATCGCACAAATAAACTCATGTATGTCTTCTTCTTTTACTTCTTGTTAGTTATTTTCTATGACAAACAAAACATGTCTATATTTATATTCGCATATTTTACATCAGAGCGTGTGAATCAACTGATACAGAATTGTTACACTGATCCTTTCTGATTCCAACAGGATTGTCGATAAAAACGACAACTTTCATTCATGGCTACTTCAAGGAGGTTACACCGTTCCAACAAAATTGTCTGATGAAAGAAAATACACTTTCAATGCTGAATACTACTTGGATGTTACACTGATCTATCTGATTTGAACAGAATTCTAAACTCACACCTTCAGTTGTGGCTACTACAAGGAGGTTCCCTTCGGATACCGGTGCCTTTGTCGACTGGTCAGCGACGCCTTCCTCCGTCTCCGGCCGCGGGGACGACCTCTCTCTCGGCTTCAATGCAACCCCCGTCGCCGGACACGGCGGCGCATCCATGTGGCCCGGGGTGTCGAGGTCATTCAACCACAACCTTTCACCTCACCACGACATCTTCGTGGTGGCGCCCGCGTCGTCGTTCCACCACCACCACCACAACGACGCTGTCTTGTCCGATCCAAGCAACAACAGTTCCAACGGAACTGCACTCGGCGTCAACGTCTTCCCTCTCCTCACCGCCACGCCATGCCTCACTCCCGAGAGCGAGGGCATAATGGGAAACATTAATAACCACCGTAACAGAATTCAGCTATGGCAACCACAGGAATCACCACAACACCAACACGCCGACGGCGTCTTGGCGAGTAACCACCGTGGCAGAATTCAGTTATGGCAAGAGCTCGACGAGTCTCCGCCGCAGCAGCAGCAACATCCGAACGCGCACGTGCACGAGCGTGAGGGGAGTGGGAGTGGAAGCGGCACGAGCACGTGCCAGGACTGTGGAAACCAGGCGAAAAAGGATTGCAGTCACAGGAGGTGCAGGACGTGCTGCAAGAGTAGGGGTTTCGATTGCGTCACGCACGTGAAGAGCACGTGGGTGCCGGCGGCGCGGCGGAGGGAGCGACAGCTCATGACGGTGACAGCAGCGGTTGGGTCCAGTGGGTCCACTTCCGTCACCAAGAAACCTAGGCTCGTGCCTTCCCAGACCACAACCACTTCGCACACTTCCACGTCTAATAACACCACCACTCCTCCTAGGAGTTTCGACACTGGTTCTAGCCACCAAGGTTTGTTTGTGTCTCAAATGTGTTAAAAAATACACTCTTTCTTTCAGTAATCCATTCTACTCCTTAAATTTCAGGGCTTTTGTATTGAGTTTTCCTTCAAATTCATTCAATTATTGACCTAAAAGACTACTATACCACAGTTCTTGCATCTTTCTAGCTACTACTAGTACAGTTATATTCTCCAAGAAAAAACATAAATTATGTTATCTTTCTCTTTTGAAACATTGGAGAAAAAATAAACAATTTCTTTTCATTACAAAAGTTTGTTCAAGAGTTTTTTTTGAAGTTTTAGTTTGGTAATAATCTGAAGTTAATGCAAACTTCATTGACATATTCATCTGTTTGAAACTCTAGCTGTTATAGAATAATATATATCAATCATACAAAAGTTCATCCTAACAGGATCCTATGTTTGTGATAAGAGTTATTCTTGCCTGGATATCCTGGCCATTGTTTGTGTGTTTCCTCTGAATAGATATTAAATAATTCGTTGTTTTATACGCGTTTGTATTGTTTTCTTATTTTATTTTAGATGTTCATAAGGTTTTCATGTACGGAAACTTAGTATGGTAATCTATATTTTCTATTAATGTCTGACAGTTTTGAAATAATTTTAGAAACACAAAAAATATCTTTTAACAACACACAATCATTTCCTTACAAAATAAGATAAGATAAACCAAAAATGTGCCTTTAGTATGGGAGCAATGATTGTATTATAGTGCTATTATAATATAAGAATGTTGTTGTTGTTATAACTTCATTCAATGTTTTTGATGGTTTAATTGGGATTGATGTGTGGAACTAAGTAGGGTTTGTTGGGTGCAGATGTGAGTTTCAAGAAGTCACTACCTTGCCAAGTGCGTGCACCAGCAGAGTTCAAGTGTGTTCGTGTGACTGCAGTGGATGATGGGGATGACGAGTATGCTTATCAAGCTGTGGTGAAAATTGGTGGCCATGTGTTCAAAGGGTTTCTCTATGATCAAGGGGTTGAGGATAAAAGTGAGTATCCTAATCTATCAGAATTGCATTTGGGTGGTGGTGGAAATGTTGCAAGTGGAAGTGATGGTGGTGGTAGAAATGGGGTTTCTTCTTCCTCTCCAATGGTGGATCCTTCTGATGTGTATGCAGCTTCTGGTGGAGTGTTACTTGGAGGTTCATCAAACTATGGTAATGCAATAAATTAAAGAAAAAAAAAACTTAGGTTCAGTAGTATAAATGTTTATAGTATTATTTTAAATCAGAATTGAAGTTTTATTTCAATTTTATTATGGTCACGAAATTTGTTTCTAAATGTTTTGATACATTCTCGAAATAAAACTTTAATTCTGATGAAGAAACAATGCTTGTAACACTTATGGTAGTGATCTAAGTTCTGTCGTAATTAATTTAAATATTTTTTCCTAGTGCAACATAGAGGGGCTAGGAAAGTCTGACCTTTTTTTATGGTAGGGTAATTTTCTTATTTTGCCAATATTGGGGTATTAAGTGAATTAATATTAGTATTATTCTAAGTTTGTATTTTATAACATATTTGCATTTTTCAACTCCTCGGTTTTTGTTCCTTTAAGTGCAATTTTCTCTCATGGTTGACTCATTGCATGAGCAGATCGGTGGATTACAGAGGAGCCACATCATGTCAAGAGAATAGTTTATGTACTAAATTAACTCAGAATATTGAAAACCAAATCTGAAAGGAATCTTGTTTTACCAAATTCACTGTTTAAACTCAAAACATGATGTTACTACTATTGTCATCGTTGCAGTAAATCTTTTAATCAATTTTCATGTTATAGCTTGATATTCACGAAAGTAATAATGTATTCATAGAAGTTAATTTAAATAATATGATCACTACTGCCGTATTACACTTTGCTTCTGTCCTATAATATTATTCCCTTTTGAATTCTCAATATTTATTTCTGAATGTATTTAATTAGGTTTGATCGCATCAATTAACCATATTATTATAATATTTGTATGAAATTTATATATTTTATAACTTTTATCTACATTTCAATTTTGTATAATCTGAAAAATTAATTTAATAGTGTTTCATATGGTAGTTGCTGGTATTGAAATAGTGTATTCCATTTTTAATACTAAGAAAAATTTATATACAAAATTGAGTTTTAATTACAAGAACAAAACAATACTACATCAATTTATTTAACTTAGTGTTTGTAAAAAAGTTGAATAACAAAACCTAAAACCCAAAAGTGTATGGTGCTGATAATTTTGGTGAAAGTGAAATTGACACAGACATATTTTGAGGAGATGAGATAGTTATGGCATAAGGGGATGGTTCCTTTTCTTTGTATATGATATTTTGATGATTTACATACATATGTTAGGGTTGGGGAAAGTCATCATGATATTATATTATTATTATTATTATTACTACTGAAGAAGGACACCTTGTGTGTGGTGAAGTAGGTTTGTTTGGGTTGAGTTTGGAGTGGAATTAAATGTGGGTGTGAGTGATGGTGGTGGTGCTTTAGACTTTGGCATGAGAAGTAGTTGAAAGGTCACTTTCAGTAATGTGGGAGTCTCTGTCATGCTAGTTTATTGGTCACAACATCTCACTGATGCGTAAACAGCCTGCTAAACTTCTGTATTCATCAAGGCATGATGTACTCTCTTTTTCCTTTTGTTCTTGTCTGCAACTCAGATCATCACCAATGCCCAGCCATTCATCTCATCTTTCATTATTGGCTGGGAATTAACTCTTCTCTGTCGTGTCCCTTTCTCCCTCCTTCAAATTACTATCTCTTTTTCTTCCTAAATTATTGCAATATCAAGAAAAACACAAACAATTCTTTTCTGGTTTCATTTCAATCTTATATTCTGTCTCGTTTACCTCTGTGAATAAAGACTTATTAATGCTTCTGCTGCTGCATCGTGCTTTACTTTAACCAGCAACTTGTAATTTTCTTGCATTGATGTTGATCACACATTGCTTTTGCATTCTTCTTGCTACAAACTATTATTATTATTCTTTTACCTATTTCAAATTGCCACCCCTTTTGTTAACCGAAGAATATTTGTTAGGGCATGAATTGTCAATGCCAATATCCACCATTATTCAGAAGCTATATGTGTATGTCAATTTTTGTGTGTGCAGAATCTTATTAGCCGCTATTTCTGACTATTGATATGTATATATACATAAATATAAATGAATGAGGCTGTTTGTATTCATTGCGTGTATTGATTATATCTTTGCACATGCTGTACCCTCTTTGTTGTCTATTTTCCATCTTGGTGGATTTTTTTCATGTGCATTGGATTACTAAAAAAAATAAAATAAATTTGTTTGCCAGAATTTTGGTGATGTGTAGGAATATTATTATTATTATTATTAGTTAATATGATTAAATTAGGGTTTGTGTAGGAAAGAAACTTAACTCATCTAAATTTTTTATATGGTTTCGTATTACAATTGAATAAAGAAAGAAATAATATTTTGTTGAAGGTGCTGAAAGATTGACACCACAGTACACTGAAAAAATATTTACTTAATAATCCATTAATTTAATATTTTAATTATATTTAATTCATTTTTTAATTTAAAATATTATTTTTTTAATCAGCAAATAATTAAAGTATTATTATAATAGACTGTTAAATAGATGTGATTTACCTTTTGATGTGAGAGTGATCATTCCCTTTGCTAGATTCATTTGCTTGGAAGGAATCAATTTTAAAATTGTATTTATCAAATTACACTAATAAATCAATATCTTTTCATTTTATACATAATTTTAACAAAAGAAATATAATAAAAGTAAATTTTTAATTAAACAATATAAAAAATATAAAAAGTTATTAAAATAATAATATTGAAAATGGTAAAGAAAAAAAAAAGTGGATTGTGAAATATAACATAATCCTTTTATGTTAATAGCATGATACCACTTGCAAGCCTTCGGTTACTTTTCCTTCACTTTGAGATTTTTTTTCTTTGTCGGTATAATGTTGATGAACTGTCCTACACAACCCATCTTGTCAACAAAAATTTAACAGTCCCTGCTTTTGTCTGATGATGAATCATGAAATTACTTATATACCTTTATTAAGTCTCTTGCCTCTAATTCGTACCAGGGTTATTTTAGGAATATGAATTCATTTGTTCTAGAGTCTTTGCAACATTTGTCATGTTGATAAGTTTACGTACCAACTAATCTTTTCTCTGTTGCCCTTTGATTAACTACCACAATCAATTCTATCTATTAACTTACACTAAAATTGAGAGTGAAACCAATTATTGGTTGTTTTAGAATGCACTGGTCTGATAAAATGATTGCAACTATTTTATATTTACAATGAGATTATATAATCTTATTTGATGATCACGTATTCTTAAATCGAAAAGATATAAATGTAGTTGTCCAGTTGTATTTGTAAATACTATTTATAATGATTATTTTTGGTAGTCACACTTGTATATGTTGTTGTATTTGTAAATACTATTTATAATGATTATTTTTTTAGCCACACTTGTATATGTTTTTGAATCAGGATTTAAGGTTTAAGGGTAATGCATTTATAAGTGTTCAAAAATGTGATTTACAAGAGAATAGTCACACTTGTAAATCAAAGCGTTTGATTTACAAGTGCAGTTATTATAAATAGCCGTATTTGTAAAAGAACTTAATTTAAAAAGTATCACTGTGTTTTTAAAAACTGCATTGATTCGTAAAATCGCATTTAATAAACAGTAGTTATTTTTACATTTTGTACTAGTGTAAAGTGAATCAATACTATAATTATCAACATAAAATGTCTGCTAACAATTTATTATTAAACTTATAGGATCATAAGCTATTGATAATTATTTAATTACTTGTAAGAATTTTATTCTATGAATTTAAGTTGAAAATGTCTTATTCTTGATTTTAGAGAGTTACTGAATATCCTATGTAATATAGAAATAATATTCTTATTTTACAAACTAATTTTATAAAATTAAATCGGGTTTAAAAAATCTAATTTTGTGGGATTTAAGAGTATTTATAGAATTGATAGTTTCAAAACCTAATTTTCTGTATATTTAAAATGTGTTTAGATACTAATAGAACAAAACCAATATTTTTATCCAACACTACCTCAATAAACTTGATCTTTTTTATAATATGTTGAAAGAAAAATTAATATTAAATTTTAACTGAGTAAAAAGTTATCATAAATTGTTTTTCTCTTAATCTTAGTTAAGTTTAACTCATTTAATCTTAATAGCTGTTATCTAAAAGTACCTAAAATGAACTTCTTTGGAAGGACATTTAGAAGCATTTTCTAAAGGATTTTGAAGAGAAACAAATAGAAAAATTAATATTTTTATAAACTAATTTATAGAAACTCTATGAGAATATTTATCTTAGATTTTATTTTTAACTTGAATAAAAATTGATTTTACTTTATAAAAATGTTATTTAAAAAGGAAAAATTACGGAGGAGCTGAAATTAACTAGTCACGTTATTCTCAAATCATGTATGAATGATTGTTACAAGTTTTGTGTATTGGAACGGTTTATCACCAAGTGTCAAATGGGCTTTGTATCACCGACCCATTTTAAAATAATATTAAGGATTAAAATAATATCTATATACATACATATATACATATATATATATATATATATATATATATATATATGAAATTATTATATTTAAAGTTGAAATGAATTTTATTTATGTAATTTAAATTAAAAAATTTAGAATTGCTAATAATAATCATATAAATGTGTAAATGTAAAGTGTGCAAGCATGAGAAAGAATAATTACTTTGTAAAAAACTTCAATTTTGTAATTTTTATTCCGTGTCAGTGGTATTCTTTCAGAGAATATCTTGAGTATGTCTAATACTTATTTTATTAATAAATTTTTTAAAATTTAATATTTATCATTAACTTCTTTTGTCCTTTATTAATTAGATTTCCGGATCAGAGAGTATTTGGAAATAAAACATATAGGATTAAAAAACCTAAAATCCAAAGAAAAAATTGAGACGATATTTAGTTTTTCAAACATTATAATTATCCAATAGTCAAAATTACAAAACAAATAATGAAAAGTCTATGGATTCTTTGTGAGTATTTTTCTACTTTTAAAACGGTTCACTTTAAAAAAATAATAATTCAAAAAATATAAAAGATAACAACATCACTTCTTTCAATAAAACAAAGTAAAAAATAACATCTAAATAAAATATTCCAATAATTCTTACAAATTCTTAATAATAAAATCAGAAATATAGAGTTAAGGACATAAACATTCAATATATTTAAAATAAAGAAAGTGTAAACATAGGTATCCATCGTTTTCTTCTTTTATGTTAAAATTATTTTTATGATTGGACACTTACTTCAAACAAAAAAATATAAATTATTAAATAAAAGAACGAGAAATATATTTTATATATATTAAAAACATATGTTAGAATAAAACTAAACATGCATAAATGTCACACGCACACTCTCACATATTAACACATTCAATGATAAACTTATTCAATTGATAAAAAATGCATTAATGCTCACGTATGAAGAAGTGCAGGAATACATCTATCACATCATATCAAAAGAAAATTCTCACAATCCATTATCAACTAGATGAAAATCTAACAAAGGGGAGTTGTGATAGAATAATTGATAATGATTACTCCTTATTCCACTCTAAACAAGAGGATTTCGGTTAGAAAATACAAGATTGATTACCATAAAAACTTATCGCTAAGAAAGTTTGAATGAATGAATGAAATATGTATACACAAATTATTTATATCTCAAATAACTAAGCATAACTTAGATTTTCACATTGTTAAGTAATTGCTTAAACATCTCAAATGACCAGACTTAGATTTTAACATTGCTAAGCCATTGTTTAGACTTCTTACATAACAAAAAAAATAAGAAGTCAGATGTTTATAATTCATATGCATCTCAAAAAAAAAAAAATTACAATAAATAACATAGTACAACATCTCATAACTTGCAATACATGAAAGTTCACCAACACAAACACTTTCAACATGTTATCATAACACAACATATATAGAGAAAGAGAGATGCATAATGTTCACACACAAAAATTCATTCTACATTTCTTAAGTTTTAGAAGTTATCTAATTTATCTCAATTATGCTTTTATGATCTTTGTAGAGTCTAAATATAACTTCCAATTATATTAATCCCATTAAGTTGGTTATTCTCTTAATTGAAAGTCAATATATTCATCTATAACTCATATGTTAACCACAATATCTATTTCAAAGTTTACTATACCTAAAGTAAAGAAGAATATATCATTTACTCTAATCTTAACAATTCCACCTTTTTGCATTAAAATGATCATAACTTGAATTTTACATATTATTTTAAAGTTAAAATCAATGTCATTTAGTTAGATAACATCTAAAGTTATAATTTTTGTGAAAACCATTAAACCAAATTTGATATCTAATCATGTCTACACAGGGTTGTAATATTTAAAACGAAGTACACTCTCTAATGCACCTCCACAATGTGTGTTAACAACCACATTCCAAAGGGTGAATTGTGATAAAATGCCTCTTCAACACACCTCCGACATCTTTGTGGATGCAGTCACACCCATATGAGGAAACCTTTAAAATAATTTTTCTCCATCCAGTGCATCTTACACATTTTTGTCAGCGTAGTCCTACTTTTGTGGTGCACTTTAAATTATTATTATGAATTTTTAACTTTATTTCCATTCTGATATAATTCTTACATATATCCAAATGATAAATTCAAACATCAAATATCCTAATTTCCTTCTTACAAAATAAACCATTATTTACATAATAAAGAATAAAGAAATAAGTTATCCTAATTTTCTAAATTTAAAATTTAAAAACCTTCAAATTTCATCACATCCTACTAAGACTTAGGTCCACCAACACTACACATAGTGCAATAAACTCCTTGAGGCTTAGACAAACAAACACAACACATACTATAATAATTCATATATATCATATCACTACAAGAAAATTATTAAAAAGCAACTAAATTTAGACATTAAGTTGGACACTAAATATCTCATCTGGTCAAATTCACCTGATGCGATGACATTTGAAGAACTTGAAGAAGAAAAATGTTTAAATTTTTCACTTGTTGATACTAGGCTATAAAGTCGTCCTCTTTTGCCCAATCCTTTGATAACATCGTATAATATGTCATCATTAGATGAATGGTTGAACACATCATCCTCCAATGTGTCATGTGACAAGTCTCTGTCAATAATAAATTTTTCATAGTCATACTAAAAAGGTAAAAGTTAGATTAAATTTTAAATGATGCATAAATGTTCATATGAAGTAATGAATTAAAAATTTGAAGTAGTAAAAAATCATCTAACTTACAATAATTTTGTGGGCCTTAGAGGACAGTCATGCATAATTTTTAACATTCTTATGGGTCTTTTGAAAAAAATCCTAACATATTGGAGTAATATTTGCTTTTGATTCTAAAACTAAATAACAAGTTAGTATCATTTGTAAATGGAGTGAAAAATAGAAGTAAATTATATTACGTACCAATCTTTTAAAATGCTCTAATGTAGGGATTGATCTTCCTATGTACAATGAACCATTATAAAAATTTATGTTATGTGCATTAGTATCTGCCCTATTTTGTTATTCTTGCTTGCTTCACTTTTGTTCTAATTGTTGTCTTGTTGTACTAGGAATCCAAAAACCTAAATCAACACCATGCCAAACTCTATACATAGAGTTTAAAGCATTTGAAAAGCCTTCAAAGGGTTTGTGTTCATATATTCTTCAAATTTGTTCGTCATGGGTAGACAACGAATTGTATTTTCCAACATTTTTACGTAAAAATGAGGTTAGTAAAAATATGATTGTACCAAGTGTTAGATATTATGAGATATTGTTAGATATTTATATTTATGTAATAGGCTTAGCCCATACGTTTCTTTTTCTATATAAACGTAACCCTATGTGTTCAATATACACAAAGAATTTATCTTATTCTTTCTTTTCTTTTAATATGGTATCTAAAGCATAGGGTTAGGGTTCAATTTTTGTTGGTGAACCCATTGTTCACTGGAATTTTCCAGTCATCGCCCCACCGCCTCATTGGAGTCGCCACCCCATCGCCTTATCGGAGTCCTTGCCTCGCCGGAGTTTTCGTCATTGCCACCTCGCTGGACTCTCGCCGGAGTCTTCATCGGAGTCGTCGATGAAGCCTTCATCATTGTTGTTGCCGCTAATTGGCTAGTGATTGGATCTATCCTTATCATCTATGGCTTCTTCCCCTGCCACTGTGGCTTTTTCCGTTGTCACTATGTCAGATCCGTCTATTTATACTAATTATGCCAATGTTCATCTCTCCATTGAAAAATTGGATGGAACCAATTATGACACTTAGGTCTTAGATATTAAATTATGGCTTAAGAGTCAATATTATATTGATCATCTTACTCGTCCCAATGTTGCTGAAAATGAGGTTTCCTGTTGGTTGAAAATTGATGCTCAATTATGCATTATTATAAAATCTACCATTCATTCATCTTTAAAAAAAAACTTTTCGTACCTATGAGACATGTTCAGAAGTTTGGGAACAAGAAAAATTATTATACACCAATGATACTCAACATCTTTATGGTGTATGCCAAAATGTCCTCACAATTGTTTCTCCCAAACATCTTGATGGTACAATGGCATAATATCTGAGTAAAATTCATCTTTTCTTCATGATTTTAATGAGTTATTGCCTCCTGCCTCCACTCCTTCTCAAGAACTAGGGCAAAGATCCAAGTTCTTCATGTTATTGGGTTTACATGGCCTTCCTGATGATTATTCTCATGTTCATGATCAAATTTTGGGATCTTCTATCGAGTCCAATTTAACTTCCACTTGTTCTACCCTTCTACGTGTGCCATGTAAACACACCACTAATATAACGCCTCATGTTGATGACTCTTCTGTTTTAGTCTCTCAACATAATGATTGTACTCGCCCTCACAAGTCGGGCAAAGGGCGTCACAAGTGTGACCATTGTGGCAAACTTGGCCACAAAATTGACAGATGTTATATCTTACATGGTCGTCCTCCTAAGTCTATCGTGGTTGCCCAAACTGCTCCTGTGCAACCTTCTACTATGGACCATACTTCATTTGATACCCTAAGTCAACCTGTTATTTTAATGAATTTCTTAAATGGTATAAAGATCGTTAGAACCCTAGTTCCACTACTTTTGTTGTACATTCAGGTACATCTTTTGTTGGCCTCACTAACTTTACTTCCCTTGGCCCTTGGGTTCTAGATTCAGATGTCATAGATCAGATTACTAGTAATCAATCTTTTTTCTCTTCCCTGTCTACTACGGGTTATTTACCTTCGGTTATCATGATCAATGGATATAGGGTACCATCACATGGTGTTGGTACTATTAATCTTTTTCCTTCTTTATCTATTGATAATGTTCTTTATGTCCCTAGGTCTCCATTTAACTTATTATCCATTATTCATCTCACTCATTCCTTGATTGTGTTATTTCTTTTACCAAAGATTTTGTTTCTTTACAAGACCGAAGTTCAGGACGGATGATTGGCACCGGATGTGAGTCTCATGGACTTTATCAACTGTAGATCTTTGTACATGTTGGCGCAATTATGGATTGTCCATCTCTCATCATGCTCGGTTGGGTCATCCTAGTCTTGCCAAGATGCAACAACTTGTTCCAAGTTTGTCTAATGTATCTAGTTTATTGTGTGATCCGTGTCAGTTAGGGAAACACATTCGTAGTTCTTTTCCTAATAGTGTCTCACAACGTGCTCCATCTCCTTTGTCTTAGCTCACTCTGACATTTGGGGACCAAGTCGTATTAAGTCTAATTTAGGATTTCAATATTTTGTTACTTTTATTGATGATTATTCAAGATGTACTTGGGTGTTTTTAATGTAAAACCGTTCTGGGTTGTTTTCTATATTTTAAATATTTTACAATGAAATTAAAAATCAATTTGGATTTTCCATTTGAATTTTGAAAAGTAATAATGGACGTGAGTATCTTTCTCATTCTTTTAAAAAAATTATGGGTTCTCATGGTATTCTTCATAAAACTTCATGTGCTTATACACCTCAACAAAATGAGGTAGTTGAGCACAAGAATAAACATCTTATTGAAACAACTTGTATTATTTTAATCATGGTGATGTTCCTTGGCATTTTTGGGGTGATGATGTTGTTAGTGCATGTTATCTCATTAATCGCATGCCATCTTCAGTTTTAGATGACAAAATTTCTCATTCTATTTTATTTCTACATGATCCTCTTCACCTTTTACCTCTCAAAGTTTTGGTCCACATACTTTGTTCATAATTTTAGTCCTGATCTTGATAAATTATATCCTAGGTCACACAAATGTAACTTTAAGTCTAACTCAACCTCATAAAACTGGCTTATAAGGTGAGATTTACACTCACTTATAAACAATGAAATGTCTTAATCTCTAGTTGATATGAGATTTGCAGGAAGAAATTTATATGGAGCAACCTCCCAGTTTTGTTGCTCAAAAGGAGTCTTCTGGATTAGTATGTCGTCTTCACAAATCCTTATATGGCCTCAAGTAGTTTCCTAGGGCTTGGTTTGGAAAATTTAGTAATGTTGTTCAATAGTTTGGTATGACTCGCAAATCATTCAGTTTTTTATCTTCACTCGAGTGTTGGGTGTATCTATCTTGTAGTATATGTTGATGACATTATTCTTACAGACACTGATCACTATGGCAACTCACGAGTAAAACAACACCTTTTTCAACACTTTCATACCAAAGATCTGGGCAAACTTAGATATTTCTTGAGGATTTAGGTAGCACAATCCAATACAGGTATTGTTATCTCTCGTAGAAAATATACATTGGATATTTTGGAGGAAGTTGGGTTGATGAATTCAAAATCTGTTGATACTCCCATGGATCCCAATGTCAAACTTCTACCCCATTAGGGGGAGCCTCTTTCAGATCCTAACAGAAGATTAGTTGGAAAATTAAACTATTTCACTGTTACTCATCCTGATATTTCCTTTGCAGTCAGTGTGGTGAGTCAATTTCTTAATTCTCCATGTGAAGACCATTAGAATGTAGTCATTCATATACTAAAGAACATTAAAGGCTCTCTTGGAAAAAGCTTTGTTATACGGTCACAATAACCATACTAAAGTCGTTTGTTATTTAGATGTTAATTAGGCATGATCTTCATCTGATAGAAGATCAACTTTCGGTTATTTTTTCTCCATTGGTGATAACTTCATCTCTTGGAAGAGCAAGAAACAAAGTGTTGTGGCAAGATCTAGTGCAAAAGCATAATATAGAGTTATGGCCTCAGCTACTTGTGAGCTTATTTGGCTTAAACAATTACTTAAAGAATTGTAATTTGGAGAGGTCACTCAAATGACACTTATATGTGATAATCAGGCTTCTCTGCATATTAGCTCAAACATATTAAGATTGATTGTCATTTCATTCAAGAAAATATTATATCGAGAGATATTAAGACTGAGTTTGTTAATTCCAATAATCAATTAGCACATATTTTTACTAAACACTTATGAGGGTCTGGGATTGATTACATTTGTAACAAGCTGGGTACATATGGTTTATATGCACCAGCTTGAGGGGGAGTGTTAGATAGCATTAGATATTATTAGATATTATGAGATATTATAAATATTATTAGATATTATAAACATGGGCCCGAGTCAATGTGGAGCCGAGTCGGTCGGGTCTGAAATCGAGTCGATTTGACTCAGGCCAATGTCAAGCCAAGTCGTCCCAGACCCATGTCGAGTCGAGTCAGCCCCAATCCCTATCAAGCCCAATCGACCCGGGCCCATGTTGAGTCGAGTTAGCCCGGGCCCATGTCTAGCCGAGTTGGCCTAGGCCCATGTCTAGTCGAGTCGACCTGGACCGATGTCGGGCCGATATCGAACCGAGTCGGTCGGGGCCAAAGTTGAGCCAAGGCCTTTGTTGATTCAAGTCGGTTCTGGCCGATATCGGGCCGAGTTGGTTCTGGCCGATGTCGGGTCAAGTCGATCTTGTTCAATGTCGAGTAGAGTCGATCCTGGTCGATGTCGAGCGGAGTCGATCTTGATCGATGTTAAACGGAGTCGGCCGGAGTCGATGTCGAGCCGAGTTGGTTTGGGCCCATATCGAGTCGAGTATTCCCGAGTTGATGTCGAGTCGAGTTGGTCCATGCACATGTCGATTCGAGTTGGCACGGGCCCAAGTCGAGCGAAGTCCGCCCGAGCCAATGTTGAGCTAAGTCGATCGGTCTGATATCGAGTCGAGTTGGTCCGGGCCCATGTCGAGTCGAGTCAGCCCAGATCCATGTCGATCCGAGTCGGTCCTTGCTGATGTCAAGCTGAGTTAGTCATGGCTGATTTTGAGCCGAGTCGGTCCAGGCGCATGTAGAGCCAAATCGGTTCAGGGCCACGTTAAGTCGAGTTGGCTTAGGTCCAGGTTGACCCGATTCGGCCTAGATCCAAATCTAGGTGAGTGGACCCGGATATAGATCTAGACTAGTCGATCAATGTCCAAGTCGAGTTAGGTTAACCAGTGTCCAAATCAAAACGAATTTATTCTAATTGACAAAGTGAATTTAATCCACTTAAAATAGATTTGAAAAAATCCAAATAAATTTGTTCTAGTTAAAATGGATATAGATTTTAAATCTAATCCATTTATTTGGATTTGAATTGAATTTAGATTGGATTTTAAAAAATCCCTAATCTTGTTCCATAAACTAGGATTTAATCAATTAATTTTCTAAGTAATACTAAATTTTAATGTTTCGAACTCGTTGAAGTATTCTCGAAAGTGATGTAAACAAATGATGTAAGAAGTATTTTTCATTACCTGGTTTGTTTTATATTGAGTAATTTGGAGCAAGTACATTGTAGATTATAGATACCTGAATGAAAGAGTAGTATTCTATAAATAATATAGGGAATGTAATAGAATATCTGAATTTGTGCTAGTGACATTAGAGTTGTGAAGAATATTGGGTGATGATTTCTTAACTAAATTAGGCTTTGCCAGAAAACATTGATGATACAGCTGGTGCTGAATCTCCTCTCTACATGTGTCCACCTTTTATTGAGACACATATATGTCTTTTCTTTCATGACATTCAAAAGGGTTCTAAGTTTTTTATTGTTAAGGGACCATCTTTCAGTATACGATTAGTCAAAAAGGGAAGAGGGTGTTAACTCGAGGGATTAGGGTAGGGTCCCTGAATAATGTGTCAAAAGCCAAACTACAGGGTGTTATCCAATTATTCATCCCATAAATTTCCTCTTACCAGTTCAATAGCAGCCAAACAAAAATTGACAAATTTGAAAAACAGGGAGAAAATCTTTAATATACATACACCATTCTTATTTCACTAATCTCTAATATACATACACCATTCTTATTTTCCTAAAAAAATTATTAAATAAAAATTAATTAATTATTATATTAATTAAATTTGATATTATTTTATAAATTAAAAAATTATTAACATTTAAAATAACTTTTACAATTAATACAAATTTATAAACTAATTTTAAATTAATATCTAATATTAACCAATTTAATTAATAATTATTTAGATTTTAAATTAATTTTGATGTTGATTGTGATTAATAAAGTAATTAATAACTAAAATTTTGATAGATAATATTAATATTAATTTAAAAATTAATTTATAATTTTTTATTTATAACAAAAACTATTTAAATATTAATAGTTTTTTAATTTATAAAATAATATTTAACTTAGTCAATATAATAATTAATTATTATTTTTAAATTAATTTTTTTTATAGTATTTATTATATTAAAATATTTTCGTGACTTAGTTTTTTTAAACCATGTTCTTAGAAAAAACATAACATGTACATTTTTATTGATAAAAATACAGTTTATATATCATAAAAGACATGAATTTGAGTTCCACTGATAAATAATTTATGAGTACCTTATTTAAGGTTAAAGTATGATCAGATTTAGTCTAGTAAAAAGATGATGACCGAGAAAAAGATAATTTTGATGGCAATAGATGCTGGTGTGTGATTCCTAATTCTCACTCCAAAATTTTAACTTCCCTATTCTAATTCCAAAAACATAAAATACAATTATACAACTTTTTAATCACCGGAGCACACAGTCCACCACATCATCTTAATCCTTATAGTCTCATTTACTTCCATTTTTGCCAACAAAAATTCAATTAAACTCCACAAGTAACAAATGTAAAACTAATTTTGGAATTAACATGAACTCAATAATGAAAAATAAAGGCACGTTAAAGCATGCTAAGGTCAGCTTTGAAAATTTCACTAGTTTCAAATTTTGTTATGCATTTTCACATCAGTTAGTGTAAAATCAGAGAGAGAAAAGAAATAGTGAAACAAGAGATAAATCTGAGATAATATTTAAGAGGTGGTCTTGGATCTTTGAAAAAAAAGTAGAGACACCAAATTCGTGAAGGAGTCGATTTCAAATACACCATAGTACTAGAAAGAAAATATACTACATTTCTTGAAGGAAAAAAACACATTTGTTCATAGAAACAAACAACGCATTGAGAGTTAGACATAGAATTGATCTACGACATGAGAAATGTTGAAAGTAAAAATAAATTTTGAAAACTAAACCTTAAACCCTAAATAAGGAGAAAATGAATACCGTTTGGAACTTAGTACAAGCAAAGCAAAGGAAAATATAGTTTCAAAAAATTTAATCAATTTTTCTTATATTGAATGTACGAAATGTGAGAAAAAGTGGAAGGTGAAAAATAATTAACAAGTAATGAAATATGTTAAATTTTATTACGGTTTATTAAAAATTCCGTCAACACTTATTAGGGGTTTAGAAAACTCTCAAAATGTGTGTTTCTTACTAGATATTATTATAACCTAAAATTGAATTTTGTTGTTGTACACTAAGGTGTATAGAGTTGAAAAAATGGAATATAGTAATCTATAATTCGCTTTTTCTTGCTTGAGCTTGTGATCTTTGTAAAGTTTTTGTAAATCATTCAGGTCTTGTATTAAGAACTCATAATGTTATGTACTTTAGTCTTTGCTTTATGTGTTTTGGTTTTTCACATACTAGATCGTTTAGTGCTCTTACAAGTTTTTTTTAATGTGTGAACTAATTATTTATATATATATATATATATATATAATTATTATTTTTAATTAGCTCACCTTATGTGTGATAGTATGAACAATTATGAGCATACTTGATATGAGAACAAATAATGTTGTAAGTAGTAGTAGTAGAGCTATGAAAAGTAAATAAGTGTTTTTGTTTTCTTTAGATAGATTGTATATATTCTTTAAAAACGTAATGTTTGAATGTAATATGGATGATTTGTGTATTTCTCATAATTAATGTATTCATATGCTAAATTAAATAATTAGCTCACCCTCTTGATTTTTCATGTGTATTAATGTAATCTACACATATTTTTCCATGATATTAAATATATTTATTGAATCATTAACTATACAAATCATATTGAAAGAAACAAATATTTATCTAATTATGAATTAATGATAATTATTTTTAAATTACTTAATTTTGTATATTGTTTTAAGTGGTATAGTTCTTTGCCATAAAATATTATTTTATATTTCTTTCATATTAGGTATCAACTCCTAGGTTTTGTTTAAGATAGGTTTTTCTATAAGTATTTTGTATTTTTTTTTTCATATAGATTTGATTTCATCTCATGTTTTGTATATTTTTTCTTTTATAATATTTTCACGTAATGGTAAATAATTGTTGATTTCTTGGATTTTTGGGATGGTAATCTAGTAAAGATATCATATTTTATAGTTATATTTATATTTTTAAAAATATATTCTTTCTAAACTCTCTTTAAAATAGTAAGATAATTGAAGGATTATTTTCTAAAAGAATACAACTTTGAGATCAGATTATTAATCATGGTAAGTATTTGATCCCTACTAAAAATTTAAATTTTTTTCTTCTTTTCAATTTTTTTAAGGAAAGATGTTGGCAGCAGAAGATACAGAAAATTTCTTCATAAATTTTAATGACCTCCTTCTCGTTATTTTATAATTTTCCATGAACTAAGAAGAAAACCATATTAAAAAGAGTGCATTAAAAAATATGTTTCTAGTACTCTTTATTTTATTGCTTATATAAGAATTATAGAAATATCAAAACTAATGTGAAAAAAATGTCAATTTTTCATGGCCATTAAAATATTTTGGTCACAACTAACCAATCAATAAACTAAAAAAAAGACAGCCAGCTGATTTAGTTTTATGAATTTTATAATTTTTTAAAAGAAAAATACTATTACGTTTGTTAACTAAATAGTTTTATCTTCATTCTCTTTTTAAGTGCATCCCTATCCCTACATTGAGGCATGAAGCAATCACACTCATAACAATTTCCCTAAAAATGCCAAAACAAATTAAGAATTTCTCAACACCAAACAAATGGAACAAAACAAGAATCTAAAAATTCCTTTGGAAAAGTGAGTATACTTTTCTCTTGTTTCAACCATGCCATCATTAAACAAATTTTCTATCATGCCCTTTCATTTCACATGTTTAACTTTTATATACATTTCCTCCACCACCACTTTCATAAAACAATTATTTTTTTCACTACAACCCATATTCAACTGCATGCATTGCCACTTTTTTAAAAATTTAGATGAACTTTTAGTACATTTTTGCATAATAAAAAAAGTTAATATATTTTTATATAAATTAGTTTAATTGTTCCCCATTACCATTGATTTGAAGCTTTGCACCTTTCTTTTGTGAGAAATGACATGTTGGAGGAGATGCCATGTGAAACTTTCTAATGACACATTTGATGCCATATGGTACTAGCTAGGGTTTAGGGTTCCATTATAACATTCTGTGAGTTTTTGTGGTCCTTCTTACTTACCAAATATGGAATTTGTGCCCGAATTACCAAGTAAAAAAGAACCCTCCATTGAGATTTTTTTTTGCATTGGAAATAGTTTTCTTTTTCTTTTCATTTTCAATTTCAACTTCAATGTATGTTGTGAAATGGAACAAATACCCATGGTGCTGGAAACTTTTGCCTAGGAAAGGAAAGCAATTTTGTCTCTTAATGGATGTGGAATCATGAATCAAAACCTCTCATTTAGTTTTCAATTCTTTTTTATAAAATAGTTTTAACTTTACATGACACTTATCTTTTAAAATATAATAATATAAATATTTTAGCTATAACTTTAAAATTTAATTAGTAACTAAAATTTTAATAATTAAATATTAATTTAAAAAATATTTATTAATAATAAAAAATAATTTATAAAATAATATTTAATTTAATTAATATAATATATTTTTTTATAAAATTGAAATTTATTTAATAGTGTTAGTATATTAATAAATTAAATTAATTATTTTTTATTAATGTGTGTCATTATTTTAAAATTGTCTTATATTAAAAAGCTATAGGCCCTCGAGTTTTTGTATGCGATTGTAGCACTAGCAAAGTATTAAACCCATTTAATGCCATATTTGGATTTAAGATTTTAGATTAATCTTATGTCATTGTGTTTTTGTACTTTTAGCGTGCCAGATTAAATTTTATGTCTTGTTACCATCCTTTTTCACTCTAATATACAAAATGTTAAATACATATAAATTAGGGTTAAAAAATAGATTAATATTTAGTCCACTCTCTTATTAGAGGTGGGTTGATGACTAGTTAGCTAATTTTCATTTTATAATTTATTTTTTTACTTTTAATATATATCTATATATATATATAAATTAAAGTAATATTAATTATGTAAATGTTTTTTAAATTTTTAGTTTATTAATTAATATTTTTATGTTAATTTTTTAATTATAAATAGTAAATAAAATTTAATTGTAAGGATTAATAATTTAAATTAAAATATTTTTATATTTTTTTATATTTTAAATATGATAATAAAAATTATTAATATTCTAAATATTTTTTATTTAATTTAATTTAAAAAAGTCCGTTTAAATGAGTGTACGAAATAAGTTTACAAAAAGTAAAATTTTAATCTAACTTTCTAAAATTAGTTAAATCTCATTTTAATTAGGTTAGGTTAAATTAGGTAATTGAGTTGAATAACTAAAATAATATTCTTACTTTAAAAAAAATAAAATTAGTATTTTCAATGTCTTTTTAATTGTTGTAAATTAACAATCATAATTGCATCAATGCTCTCTAAAATATTGAAAAGGTAATTTTATATAATCAAGAAAGCTAGAGATCTGTATAAATTCAATTCCATATATTTTCATAATACAACATCAATTTAAAAAACAATCCATGACATTAACATTCAAAAACAACATAGAAAAAACACTTAAATATTAAATTATTAAAATCTAATATTTATACTTTAAGACAAACAACATTCCTTCGAGATAAATTGAATAATGGGACTACACTCCCTCCAGATTCAGATTTTATAGTTTAGGATACAAGTAAAAAAAACCTGAAATATACAAGTAAAAAAAACCTGAAATGTCTTATTCTGATACTTTAAAATGAGAAAAATTTTCTCAGTTCGAAAGAGGTTATAAAAACTCTAAACCATGAAAATCTTGAAACTGATTTAAGTCTTAACTCATTTTGCTAAAAATAGCTCAAAAGCACTTTTATTTAACAAATTAACAACCTCTCTGTTATGTGATTACCAGTCTTAGAAAAGTCCACCAACATTTGCAAGTAACTTCCTTAATTTAATAATGAGAATTTAAATATTTTTATTAATTGACAGTATAAATAATTAATTTTATTTTAAAATAAACTTACCGTATACTATTTGTTCTTTAATTCAGGATAAACAAATTTTTCAGAATAAATATATATGATAATTTATGGAACAAGCTTTCTAGAATGTGGTTTCCAAAACACATGAAATGTGTTCAGAAGAAGCTTTCCAAAATATAAACAATAACTTCAGAATTAAGCTTTTTCAAACAAACTTTTTTTTCAGAGCGAGCTCTCTCCTCTTCTTCTTCCTCTTCCTTTCGAAGAGATGCAGCAAACATTTAGTGCAGCAGAGGTGAGGTGGTGCAGTGAGGAGGATATTTTAGTTTGTGCTGTTAGTATAATGGTACAGTTAATAAAATGGCGGTGCAGTTAGAAAATATTATACCTGATATATGTTTGAAATAATTTTATTAATATATCTAAACATGTTATATGTAGCAGAGACACTGACACAGAGACACTGATACGACACGGACACGAACATGGAGATACGTAAACTATCTAAAATGTAGGACACGGGGACACAAATCTATATATTATATAATTATGAATTATATAAATTGACAATAAAGATTTATGTGTACAAGTATGTTTCAAATTATTTTTTGGAGTAGAAAGATGTTTTTCATGACTGGTTCGCAATGATTTGTTTCTTATTTTTATAATCATAATAGCAATTTATACAATAAAATTTGAATTTTTAGAAAATTAATGTAGTTTTCCTTTATAAAATTGTGTTAGAACCGTATTAGAATTGTTAGAAATCTAACAAATACTTTTTGAATTGAACACTTCACGGATACGTGTTCTACAGATGTCATACGAGTGTCGGTGTCCGACACGAGTATCAGACACCGACACGCCATTTAAGAGGAGTGCCTGAGCTTCATAGACAATCATATATCTATTTTCAGCTTATACCTATGTAACTATAAATAAACAAAATTATGATATAAACATAAATTTTATGGATGAAGTTTAATTCGTTAAAAATTATATAATTTTTTTAAAATACTATATTTCATGATTTTTTTTAAGTTCTTCGTAATATATCTATCTCAAAATAATAACACTGTTTTTTTTCCAGATTTTATTAATATCATTCTTATAATACTTTCTTAGTTTTCAAATTTGAAAAACAAAATTATATATTATCACTTTTATATTAAGATATAAATAATTTTTATTTATAATTTTTTAAATTTTCTATATTCATATCAAAATAACTTAGACATAACATGAATGTCAATAAAGATAATAATTATAATTTAGATATAGCATATGCATGCAAAAGAATGAGACACATGTCTTGTTCTTTGTCCACAAAAATATACTGAGAGAAACAATTCTTATCAAAACTTTTAATTCAAGCCTACGTATCATAAAATTAAATTAGAATTGCATAATATTTAAAACTTAATTTAGAACACAAAATAATAAAAAATAAAATTATAATATTATGTATAATACATTTAATCATTTTTTATTCTTCCTCTCCTAAAGAGTGCAATGACAACAACGGTTACATGGTGGAGTGGGTATTTTAATTTTCTTTTTATAGTAGAAGGTGTGGTTAGTAATAATGGGATAGCAAAAGGCATTTTGTTTGCCATGATTTGTAAAAAGGGCATATTTTAGGTTCATTCTCATTCTGATGAGATATGAATAACAATGAAATGAAGCCTTTTCATTTGCAAAGCATAGTTTTTTTATGGGTAAATTAACTCTTTTTAATCTCTTTTTAAAATATTTCTAATTTTATTCCATAAATTATAAAGTAATAGTTATTTTCATTGTTTATTTTTTTAAAAATACCGTTGTACTTGTACAAAAGAATTTAAATTTTCAAAATTAAAATGTTAGAATTTTGAATTACTATTTAAATACTTTTTTTTTGGTTAAATCAACTCATGTATTTTTACATTTTGAATTATTAGTTTTAAAAAGAATAATTCATTTTTTATGTATACAAAACTAAATATATATTTAAAATATAAAATTTTAGTATAGTACATATCTTAAATATTTAATGTGAGAGATGTAGAAGTGAGAAATGTAACAACATAAAGTAAACTAAATGAAAAAGACTGATAAATTTCTCTAATATAAAAAAATAAAAAAATAAAAATTGATTGGCATGCAGTGTGTAACACCTCGGAAAATACATCTAACTATTACAATACAGGTTCTACTTATTTCTATACAAGCATAAAGTTTTTCAAAACATTCCTAATACATGATTAGGACATATAGAAATACAAATATTTACAATATAAGT
>Ga0123342_1002580_pt1 | contig 29950 bp, 12 predicted proteins | sample Turbeawhitnodule_FD_89960 | JGI IMG/M metagenome (GOLD analysis project Ga0123342, IMG submission 89960) | Root nodule microbial communities of legume samples collected from Mexico - Turtle bean Mexico white nodule | ecosystem: Host-associated > Plants > Roots > Nodule | place: Mexico: Nepantla... | reverse complement strand
TAAATTTATTTTTTTTTTTCTTCAAAAAAAAAAAAAAAAAAAAAATAATTTAAAAATTCTTAAAAAAAGAGGAAATATTCAAAACAAAAAAAAAAAAAAAAAAAAAGATTAGATACTTTTTAGATAAGTGTAATAATTTCAAAAATATTCAAACGCATCATAGAAAAAAATGGAATAATTTTAGAATATGTATCTAAAAGTAAAAGAATATCACTTGACATGTTACTATTCTAATATTTCTTGATGAGTGAGTTTTATTGATGATTGTCTCTTATCGTTGACCAATTACTTTTGTCATGTAACTTATATCCAAAAGCATTGTGGTTTTCTTAGTGATTAAACCTAAACCTAAAAATAATTTTCCTTTAAAGAAAAATACTTTTAACATTTATCTCTTTTACATCTTCTTCATTATGGAATGTTTGTCTAATTGGGAAAATCTTTGTGAACAAAAATGTACTGAACATTTGTTTTTTTTTTTAAAAAAAAAAATAAAAAAAATATTAAGAAAGTAAGAATGTAAGATATTGATATAGTGAATCATATACTAATAGATTTGTTTTGTATAATTGTTCAATTTTATGATGAAAATAAAGTAAAAAATTTAAATTTAATTTATATGCAATAAGTAAAAATCAAAATTACAATCAGGTGATTTTTTTTATACACTACAAGTAAAAAATCATTAATAATTTAATTCAATTAATTTTATATGTTGAACTAATTTAATATCCTTAGTTTCCTGGACAAATTATACTTTGCATATAGATCGCAACAAATATCTAAAAAATAAGTGTGTAAAAATCATTCACGTAATTTATTTATTTTTAAAATTTTGTAATTAATTTTAAATATTTTAAAAAAAGTAACTGCAATATAAATAATTATCTTAAATTTTAAACATAGTATATATTTAAAATATTTATATGTTATAAATTCTGTTTGTAATTATGAATTGTATTTAAACTATTTAATTATTACAAATTTTACTGATACAAAGTATTTTTGTTTGTTACTAAAACTAAAATATCAAAGCTTTTGTTAGCTTATGAAAAACCAATGCATATAAGAAGGGGTTATGAATATATGACTAAATTTGATGATTTAAACGAATATCTAATGACATACTTAATATTCTTAATTGTTAGTGTTATTCAAAAATAAAATATACATTATTATTGTTTGTTTATTTTAGAAAATCTAGATTTGTCTATGTTTTATTTCTAGTTCATATAATTTTTATTTTTTTTCTCAATAAATTATTTAATTTATCCCAAAATTTGCATAGTAAACCAAGGTTGAAGATAGTGTTTGAAAAAAAAAAATATTAGAAATGAACAAAGTTATAATCTATTATTAGGAGTAAACCGAATTTATTAATATTAGAAATAGAAACTATATTTAAGACATTTCATTCACTTAATTATTTTAAAAGATTGTATTATGTGTTTGGTGCTCCTAATTTTATTAATTCAGGAAATGTCTGATGTGACTTAGAAATTTTAAAGTGATTTTATTAATGTCTGATTTTATTTAATCTTTAAAGTTGTTTTTTCTTTTCAAATTAGAGTTTTGATCTTCTGGTTTGAATGTGTTTAAAAAAAGTGATTTGTTTTAAGTTGGTTAGGTACGTTGTTTCCTGTTTTTGAGAAAATATCATTTTTGTTTTATTGAATTGAGTACTAAGTCTTTAAGATCTATAAGGGTAGACTACTCCTAAAATAAATATTATTTATTTATTTTGTTGTTGATAAAAAAATTTGTATAATGTTTCTCATTATTTGTTGAGGGCTGATGTCACATACCAACACAAATTAAATTGATTCATTTTATCACCTAATAAGATTTAAAAAATAATACAATCTGATTTAACAATAATTAAATATTAAAACAATATACCTTTCATGATTATTACCAATTAAGAAAAGTAAATAAAATAAAGTGGGGTAGAATAATGGGCCAAGAAAAAAGAAATTTGGGCACTGAGAAATGAGAACACAGCCCATAACTTCCCTGGCATGAAAATCAAAATCAAGAGAGTCCTTTAAGTGTGTCTCTCTTCCTTTCTTTCAAACTCTGCTTCAAATTCAAGCTGTCTTTTTCATCTCCCTCTCTCTCTATATATATACACACACAAACATTTATTTAATATTTCCAATAATAAAAATAAAAAGTCTAAGGCAGTTCTTTCTTCCTGAAATATCTCTCTCTTTCTCTCTCGCGCTCTACTCTAGGGTTTTTCTTGCTCTGGCCGTACACTACTCACTCTAGGGTTTTATCACTCTCATTCCATGGCCGCCGAGAAGCTCCGGGATTTGAGTCAGCCGATTGACGTTCCGCTTCTTGACGCCACCGTCGCTGCCTTCTACGGCACCGGATCTAAGGAAGAGGTCTCTCTCCCTCTCTCGTTTCTCTCCAACACTTCGCACTTGCACTTAGGGTTTAATCACTCAATTCAATTGACACTCTGTTTTCATTCCGTTGCTGCGCGGATTCTGTTTCTCTATACAATTCACCTCTTGTTAATACATGCAATGTAGAGTTAAACCAAAGCTATTTGGTTGGATTGTGTGTTTGTTTGGACTAGTGTGGTTAATTATTAATCCTGGAACGTAGGATGAATAGTATGTTTCGTCTAGAGTACGGTCTTACTAAACAAGACCATATATTGGTTTTAGTCGGACTGATATTGTACATTGTTGATGCAGAGAAATGCTGCTGATCAGATTCTGCGCGACTTGCAAAACAATCCCGATATGTGGCTACAAGTCATGCATGTTTTGCAAAATACTCACAATCTGAATACCAAGTTCTTTGCCTTACAGGTTTGTTTTGTTTAATGACATGTGTCTGTAGTTATACTATGCAGGATCAGAATGAACTTGTGGATTATGAATTTTTAATTTTCAGTAAAGGATGTGAGTTTCAATAGTAAGAAGTATTCTTCTGGATTAGTATTAACTAACCTATAGCTAGAACAACAAACTTGGCTTTCTGTCTTACCGAATATAACTTTGTTCTAGGTTGATAATATTAGTTGGATTTTGCATTTGAGAGGATGATTGGTTAAAAACCTTTTAATTAAGGTGCCATAGTTATGTATGATTTGAGTGCATGTAGGAAAAATTAAGAGCCTTATGGCAAGTTTAAACTCTGTTTTGAGCAATGACTTGGAAAACAAGATTTATCAACAAGTTTTCTATTTCTTGATAATGTGATTAAAGGTGACTTTTTATGTTTATAAATTCTTTTATTCTTGTACATTCAGGTTCTAGAAGGTGTAATTAAGTATAGATGGAATGCATTACCTGTTGAGCAGAGAGATGGAATGAAAAATTTCATCTCTGATGTCATTGTACAGGTATGAACCACATTTAAAGAAATCAGAAATTAGACCATTTCAGTTTTCTTAGATTTTTTATGGACACCAAGCTAGTGTGTGCTCATTATTGGCTTTACTTTCGCAGCTTTCTAGCAATGATGCTTCATTTCGAGCAGAAAGGTTGTATGTCAACAAACTCAATATTATATTAGTTCAGGTAAAAATGGTAGTTCTGTTCCGTTATTTCGACTGAGTATTCTGATTAAATTATCAGTCTCACAAACCATTGTTCATCACATCTGTTTTATCCCATATTTTTCCATAATTAAATTCAAACCACTCAAGAATGTTTTGTCTGTTTTTCTTCTCCATATCTGAGTACCTAATGCATACAACTTGTTTGGACTATTCTTTTGATTCTTCTAATCTGTTATTTGGTGCATATGTCTTAATCTTTCCTTTTCTATTCATGAATAGGAAATTGCCCTCTCCTTCAGATGCATACATATAGATAATGTGCATATGTGTGTTTGAGAAGCTTCATATTAAGATGAAAATATCTGCTATGCAGTTTTATTATAATTTTATTTTAAATGTATATTTCACATTTTTCCTTTTTAATTTTGATTTCAAAAGTCTTTCCATTATTTTTCCAGCTTTTGGTATACATGAATTTGTACACTGCTCAAGTCTCTATAATGTGGGGTTTGCCTGATGCAGATTTTGAAGCATGAATGGCCGGCAAGATGGCGAAGCTTTATTCCGGACCTTGTCTCTGCAGCTAAAACTAGTGAAACAATTTGTGAGAATTGTATGGCTATATTGAAAGTAAGTTCATCCTACTTAACCTTAGATTCTGACCTGATCTAAATTACTAACCTAAAAAATGTCTTTACAGCTTTTGAGTGAAGAGGTTTTTGATTTTTCAAGAGGCGAGATGACCCAGCAGAAGATTAAAGAGCTTAAACAATCTTTGAACAGGTAATTCATGTCATAGACCAGAACTGTATGCCCTTTTGTGCTTGACATTTCATTTTTATTTTGTGTTTGGTCTTTGAAAGATTGAGTTTTAATGGCTTGATTTTTTTACAGTAGTAGATTTGTAAGGATTTTGCCTTTTTAATTTATTTTAGTTGTGATGCTATATTATTTTTGGTTCACTTCTATGAGATTTAGTGATGCTACGAATGTCAAGAGATATTATTTGCTTCTAGTACTTGTTAGGTAGAATCATTGATGATAATATGTTATGTGGCAAAATAGATTGTGGTTGGTGCATTGATTCAGTTGTTAATTGGTGAATTAACTGGAGGATTAGATTGGGTTGATTGACATAAAATGATTTAATTTTTTTATTAGCAATGGATCGTCTATTTCAGAACTGAATTGATTTGTTTACTGCTCAACTGATCTGCAACCACACGTTACCATATGACTTAATTATTCTAAATTGGAAATATTTTGTCCAGAAGTCCCTCTAGTGCAAATGTACAGTTTGGTCTTTAGATAACATAGCTTAAAGTGCTTTGCTAGTTATGTATTAAGTGATCTAATGTGATTTTTCTACATTTACTATGTATGAAGTGTCTATTCATTGCTAATATTTACACTGTTTTTTTTGCAGTGAATTTCAACTCATTCATGAGCTATGCTTGTATGTGTTATCAGCCTCACAAAGGACTGAACTCATACGTGCGACTCTGTCTACATTGCATGCCTTTTTATCATGGATTCCCTTGGGTTATATATTTGAATCACCATTGGTAGGTGAAGTTTTCAGTTGCAACGTACTTGTTTTTGAGGATTTCTTAAACTGAAATGTGTTTTATGTACCTCACCAGCTTGAGACACTTCTAAAATTTTTCCCACTCCCAGCATATAGGAACCTAACACTGCAATGTTTAACTGAGGTATATTCCTCCCTTAATTGCCTTATGCTCTTCCCTGAGATTTTCAACATCAATTATTCACTATTTATTATTGCAGGTGGCATCCCTTCAATTTGGAAATTACTATGATGTGCAGTATGTCAAGATGTATAACATATTCATGGTCCAGTTGCAGGTGTGTCTTATCTCCCTTTTTGTAAAATATACTACATTCTTAATCGTTTGATTATATTGAATTTATTTACTTTATTGATTTTGGATATTGTCATGTTTAATATAGAGTATACTCCCACAAAGTTCAGATATTCCCGAGGCATATACAAAGGGTTCAACTGAAGAACAAGTGAGTCGTTGTTGAATAAAATCCCTAATTTGCCTCATTAATTGTGAAGTATTTGACTGACCCTTCTTTTCTTTTGTGTAGGCATTTATACAGAATCTGGCACTTTTCTTCACGTCCTTTTTCAAGGCAAGTTTCATTTTTTATGTATATTGCTTATAAGGTGTGACCTTTCTTTTCTTCACGATACAAGCATTTGTATTCATATTGTGAAAGAATTTGACCTTTCTCATGCTGATGTCTCTCTTTCATTTCTGATCCTCTTCCCTTTTCTATGTACGGCTTATGAGTTTCTCATTGAAGGTTTTGCTATCACTTAACAGTATTATGGTACTTTTCTATTTATGCAGGTTCACATTCGTGTCCTGGAATCCACTCAAGAGAATATAGCTGCTTTACTAGCAGGCCTTGAATATCTTATCAACATTTCTTATGTGGATGATACTGAGGTTTTTAAGGTATGCTGGTATTAAAATGTTCTTGCTTTTGCATATTTCTTCTGTTGTGAATGCTTGTTTCATTTTATATTTGCCTTATAGATGTCTTCTGCACTCCCTCCCAATGTGTTAGCCGACATGTGCATTCTGGTCTAGTTTTTGTGCCACTATTGCCTTTTCTGAAACCTAGGTTCACGTTGTACCTGATTTTAATAAAAAAACAGGTCTGTTTGGACTACTGGAATTCCTTGGTATCAGAGCTGTTTGAACCGCACAGAAGTTTAGACAGTCCTGCTGCCGCAGCAACCCTGATGGGACTTCAGGTGATCTCTCTAATGCTTCCACATTGATAGTTATAATCAAGGATTAACAATTATATTTTTCTTCACTAAAAAACTTGTTTAGCAAAATTTGAGTTGGTATATTACATTCATACTGAAAAATGTGCTTATGACAAAATAGTTGGACGTGTAGGTCTTGAAATGTAAAAATATTATGTTGGGTTAAACAATGTATGAATCGTATCTCATTCATATATATATATATGTTTAATCAACATAATTATTCATATATTTTTTTATACCTATGTCTTGTGTCCTTCTATCTTCTTTGCAAACACAGTGGCAGTATACTATTCATATGTCTTGCTGATGTATTTTCATCAATGGAATAAGTAGGTACCAGCAATGCTCCCTGGTATGGTTGATGGACACGGTTCTCAGCTTCTTCAGCGCCGACAGCTGTATGCTGGTCCCATGTCAAAGTTGAGAATGCTCATGATCTGTCGAATGGCAAAACCTGAAGAAGTTCTCATAGTTGAAGATGAAAATGGGAACATCGTTCGTGAAACCTTGAAGGACAATGATGTTCTTGTTCAGTACAAGGTTATAAGATGACACCTTAATTCTGCTAAAAGTCTGTTGGATATTCATATCTATACATGAAAAAACCGACTCAGTTTTTGTCCTCAGAATATTGTTTTAATAGATTGTTTATACATAATATTGTTTGTGATATTTAGTTAATTGGAGACACTTTTTGATTGGTAATCACTGGGGAAAATTCGAGATACTTCTCTAGATGCTGGACTCTGATTTGAAATATTATTGTAACTCTAGTGAAATTTAAACTTATCATAAAGATTTGCATATGTTCTAATCCAATCCAAGTTAAAAGCTAATACAAAGTAATTATGCTGCTTAAAAAAGTCCTCTTTTGAAAAAGTAGAATTAAAGTCCTAAGTAATATCTAATTAGAGTTTAATCCAATCTGTCACTCACATTTGTCATTTTTTTTGTACAGATTATGAGAGAGACCCTTATTTATTTGTCACATCTTGACCATGATGATACTGAAAAGCAGGTATGTGGATCTGAAATCCTTTGGTTGTTTTGCTGGGAAATACAATCATAATATTCCTTGTTTCTTTTTACCTTGTTTTATAAGTTATGAGCCAAACTTTAATTTACGTAACAGTATCAATTTTATTGAAATATAAAATTAATGGATTAAAGTCAAACTCAGTAAGATGAAGGTGTAGTTGTGTAATTCTTTTGTTTTTTTTTATGTAAAAGCTACCTATAATACGATTTTTGTATGTTTGGGCTATATATATGGCTTTTTGTTTCTAATGGTCTTTTGTTATTCCAGATGCTCAGGAAATTAAGTAAACAGCTTAGCGGTGAGGATTGGACATGGAACAATTTAAATACACTATGCTGGGCAATAGGTTCTATATCTGGTTCCATGGTGGAAGAACAGGTATTGTAAACTTCATGCTCTAGATTGATTTATATTATGCTACAATGTGCATTCAATTTCAAAATCAAACGAGGAGTTGTACGAGGAGTTGTACAATCCTTGAAGTCTTTTTGTAATTATAGCATGTTGGTTTATTTTTTTAATTAAGTTTTAGGACAACCATGTTCTCTTTTTTGATATAAAAAAGCTTAGGAGAGATTGTTTCATCTCTTAGCTATAATTCATTCATTTATAGGGAACCCTAACAACCAACATATACAACAAAAGTAAAGATCAGCCTAAACATAGGTTAGATAGGTAGTAAGATGTATAAGTCAACCCATTATATATAGTCATTGCCTTATACTAAACTTGGAGGAATTGGTTTATCTACACAATTGATTGATGTCATTGCCTTATACTAAACTTTGACATTAGATTGAACAACCACATGATGTTTCTTCCTTTTCAAAGAAACAACATTGCCTCCAATGAAAACTCTATGCAGTAGAAGGTCACTTGCATATAGGAGTTGCTGTCCAATCAACATGACAATACCTGTCACCTTAGTGTTTCCCTTATCTTCCTAGAGCAGTCCTTGTCCTTGTACCTCTTTATGTTTCAGTGATCAAGATGGGGGAGCCTGTATAAATTGTTTAATCACTCCAACTTCATGAGACAAGTCAAGTCTAGTAATAGTGAGATTTTAGTTTTCCATAAAATCTTCTATATTTTTCTGTCCGAGCAGAGCTCACTTTGTTTTGCCATTAATTACTGATGTGGATCCATATGTCTACAATCAATCAAACCTTACGTGGAATGCAAGCTTAGGTTAGCTGTGCTTGAGTAGGAATATGTTAATAGTTATCATATCTCAGTTTTTACTTTTAGCAGTTTTAATTACTCTTAAATTGTTAGTTTTTTAGTCTGGCACAGAAATATGCATCAGAATCATGTAGGTCTATTTTGTTTTTTCTGAGATTGATGCATGCATCACATCACTTTCTTAACTGCTTTTATTTTGTTAACTATCTCTGTATTTTTTTTGTGGCATTCTTTTATTAGGTTTGATATTTTTCTTCCATATTTATAGTTAAGTTATTTTTTGCAGGAAAACAGATTTTTGGTTATGGTTATTCGTGACTTATTAAACCTGTGTGAAATCACCAAGGGAAAAGATAACAAAGCTGTTATTGCAAGTAATATAATGTAAGAATTGAGGCCATTTGCTGTTTTGTTTTTTCTCGTTTGGTACTGCTTTTAATTTTTTCTTATGTTTTTTTTTGCAGGTATGTTGTGGGCCAGTATCCAAGGTTCTTAAGAGCTCATTGGAAATTCCTTAAAACTGTTGTGAATAAATTGTTTGAGTTTATGCATGAGACCCATCCTGGAGTTCAGGTTATTTTTCCTACTTTGAAACTTTCTGTCTCTACTTTTGCTAGCATATTATTTCTTATCGTACAAATCATGGTTTGGTGGAATATAATCTTAATTTAAGCTAACACATCTTTACTTTTTTATGTTTATTTTGTTTGTGGTGGGCCTTCAATTGTTAAAGCTTTCTATAATCATGTTTCTTTGTTTCAGGATATGGCTTGTGACACATTTCTGAAAATAGTTCAGAAGTGCAAGCGTAAATTTGTGATCACGCAGGTCTGCAAATTTTTTCCTTCCTAATATTTATCTGCAAAAAATGTAGCCATTTTATTACAATCATGCATATAACTTGAGTACATAATCTTAGGCATAAACTTCAGTACATGAGATTGTTCCTAACTGCCTCAATGATTGGTATTACAGGTTGGGGAAAATGAACCGTTTGTGTCTGAGCTTCTGACTGGCCTTCCCAACACCATTATGGATCTTGAATCCCATCAAATACATTCCTTTTATGAATCTGTATGCTTTAGAAATCTTTAATCTCAATTTCATTGGTTAAATATATATATATATATATATATACATGTTTTCCCATATGTTCTCTTTATATACTTGTGTTTGCACATATTTAAGTAATATTCTTGTTTTGTAGGTTGGTCACATGATTCAGGCTGAGTCTGATGTGCAGAAGAGAGATGAATATCTTCAGCGGTTGATGGAGCTCCCAAATCAGGTCTTCTGCTAAATAATTTTCATGCTAGAGAAGAATATGAATCTTTTTTTTACATTGTGAACCAAAATCTTACGGATGTGATTTCCCCCTTTTCTTCAGAAATGGATGGAAATTATAGGGCAGGCTCATCAAAATGTTGAATTTTTAAAGGATCAGGATGTAATCCGGACAGTGCTTAATATATTGCAGGTATAGCTTTGAAAACATTTACAAAATTTGAGGGTGACCCTGCTGTATGTTCTTTATTTAGCTCTCCATGCGATTTAAGCAACTTGGATTTAAAAGATTTTATTTATTATTTTGTGACATATTGATTACGTGTTGGAAAGTCCTCGTTTAATTTGTTGTTGATGTTTGCTCAGAAAATGGCCAGTTTTCCTCCTTGTCTTATCCAGGGATTTTTCAGCTAGCAAGAACTAACACTTTTGTAGGATAGTGTGGTGCTGTGTCCAGATTTCCTAAACTGTTAAAATTAAAAAAAAAAATTAACTCAACATTTTTTTGACACGTGTTGGACACTTTTATCTGCCTAGGGAATTTTTTTCATGTTGATTATCTATATTAGTGTTGTCACCGTGTCAATGTTGTGTTCAGTGTGCATGTCAGTGTTGGTGTACATGTGTTCAGGGAACACGATTCCTTATTTAGTCATTTAATAAATAGAACTTTGTTATTCACAATCTTTGTTGTTTCAAGATTCTGTTAAGCTAGTTTTCATTAGATGGTTAATTGTTCTGGTTGTAAATTTGCATTCAATACTGGGTTCTGCCCAGTTTTGTATATAACATTTTGATTTTAATCTCTCTCAATTTCAGACGAATACAAGTGTGGCATCTTCTTTAGGGACATATTTCTTGCCCCAAATCTCGATGATCTTTTTGGACATGTTGAATGTGTACAGGCAAGTTCTAGTTTTTTATACTGAGGGACTCTAATAACAAAGTTGACAGTCAGCAACTAATATTTTGATAATTTTTTTACTGAATCATGTTTTATATTCCTACCACAGAATGTACAGCGAGCTCATTTCAAAAAGTATTACTGAAGGGGGACCTTTTGCATCTAAAACATCCTATGTGAAACTTCTACGGTGAGTCTATTGAAGATGATGTATTGGTTTTGTACAATGAGATTATTGTGGACTCTAATTTCTATCATTGTTTACATTGACACAGTTCTGTTAAGAGGGAGACACTTAAGCTGATTGAGACATTCTTGGACAAGGCAGAAGACCAACCACAAATTGGCAAACAATTCGTGCCTCCAATGATGGATCCTGTTCTTGGAGATTATGCGAGGAATGTTCCTGATGCTAGGGAATCAGAGGTTTTGTCACTGTTTGCCACAATTGTGAATAAGTATGCTGCTGTTTTTTTTTTTTTCCGTTTGCTTTATTTTTTTTTACTGATCTATGGTTCTTTGAAATCTATTTTTTTGTTTGTTTATGTTATTTACTTCCTGAGAATAGAGTGATGTCTTTTATATTCTAGTTATGAACAGTATGTGTCACTCTCTTTCCAGATATAAATCTGCAATGATTGAAGATGTACCTCGGATATTTGAAGCTGTCTTTCAGTGCACACTTGAGGTAATTGTGTAGGATATTCAGCTATGATAAAATTATTTTATGTAATTTTGAGACCCATTTATTCTCACCGTATATAATGTGAGCATATATCTGAAAATCTGGTGAATTTCTCCACTTGTGATTTGGAGCTGTGTGGATATACATGCAGAGTCCTAGTAAAGAGAGTAGATTAGATGGACAGTAGTGTAATTGTCAAAGGTGAAAGAGATAAAAAAATATGGGAGATTTATTGGTTAGTTGTTTCATTGTAGACATGATCCACTATCATACACTGGTGTTGTTTCATCCAGATACCTAACCTGACTAATCAAAGGGTTATTTTTGGATACATGATGTTGAAGTTGTCATAGGATATAACTTTTAATTTTTATCAATTGTGATGACATAATTATTGGGTATCTGCAGGTAAACATACACTGAATGTTTATGTTTTTCTTTTTATTCTGTTTCACAGATGATTACTAAAAATTTTGAAGATTACCCAGAGCATCGCCTCAAGTTCTTCTCCTTACTTCGTGCCATAGCCACTCATTGTTTTCCTGCATTAATATGCTTGTCAAGTCAGGTTGTGTTTTGTGTTCCATCTCTGCTTACGATATCACACATCAGTTCTTTTATGGTTTTAACTGTTGTCAAATTTTGTAATCTTGTTGTCTGCCTGATTTTATTTGTAATTTGTGTGCCAGCAAATGAAGCTTGTTATGGACTCTATCATATGGGCTTTTCGGCATACTGAAAGAAATATTGCTGAAACTGGTCTGAACCTGTTGTTGGAGATGCTGAAGAAGTTTCAGGTGTGCTCTTTCTGCATTCTCTATTATATGGATTCCTATCATTTTCTCAATTCTCTTCACAATAACTTTTATTTTTTCATCCAAAGTAAAATTAATCTTGTTCTGGTTCTTACTGTGTTGGCATATATGTTCCTTTTTTTTATATATTTGGTGGAATGTTGTCTTTGTAACAGGGCTCAGAGTTCTGTAATCAGTTTTACCGGACATACTTTTTGACAATTGAACAAGAGATATTCGCCGTCTTAACCGATACTTTTCATAAGCCAGGGTTCAAATTGCATGTCTTGGTGCTTCAGCATCTGTTCTGTTTGGTATGGCATCACGATCCTTTGTTTTACTAGTTTTTTAAGAAATAGCAAAAGTAACGAGATCTACCCTTTTTCAGCTGGAAACTGGTGTCCTAACTGAACCTCTTTGGGATCCTGCTACTAATCCATCATATTCATACTCAAATAATTCAGCCTTCGTACGGGAGTTTACCATAAAGCTCCTAAGCACCTCATTTCCCAACATGACTGCATCAGAGGTAAATGTGGAGAAATAAATAATATTTGTTGTCTCTTCAAACAAATGACTAATCTGAAGAAATTTGCAGGTTACTCAATTTGTTAATGGACTCTTTGAGTCAACCAATGATCAATCTACATTTAAAAATCATATACGAGATTTTCTTATTCAGTCCAAAGAATTTTCAGCTCAGGTAATGTTCTTCCTTTCATCAGCACTTTTATAGTTTTATCCATAGTAGTTAGTATCTTATGATTCACGACGATACGTATCATACGAAACGATACAGTTTCACTCTCCCACAATACGAATCTTTTGAAGAATTTTTTCGTCCCTGAATCTTAGCTGTATCGTGCGATTCGCACAAAGAATCGCGAAACGATTCCGTATTGTATTGTGTGAATCAATGTGGATTTTAAAAAATGAGTAAATAAAAAAAAGATAGATAGAATTTGTTTAATAACATGTATGCACCACATTATTTTTTTAGAGGTTGTTTTGGTGAAATTGTGTGGTGTATATATATATAATTTATTGTATCTTGTATGCATACATATCTTATATATTTAAGTATATATTAAATTTTTAAATGTTTATGAATCTTACTATTCACGATACGAAACGATTTACGATTCAAAATATCAACTCTTGGGTACACTACTTGTATCTCGATTCTACTACCATGGTTTTATCTGTAATTGAGTTGAAAGATGAGGTTTATGAAATGGTGTTTGTATGTATGCAGGATAACAAAGATCTGTATGCTGAAGAGGCTGCTGCTCAGAGAGAGAGAGAACGACAAAGAATGCTTTCTATTCCTGGGCTTATTGCTCCAAGCGAATTGCAAGATGAAATGGTGGACTCGTAGATATGGTAGATGAAATAGTAATACGGTGGAGATTTTAACTTGTTTCACAGGCTTTGTTGAATCCATTGGCAGATAGTTTGAGAAGAGATGATGATGCAGCGTTTTCGAAGAGAGTGGTTTAGCAGTTCCTGATATGAAAGTTTTGGCTGGGCGGGGATACTGCATTGGTTGTTCATGGATGAGTGTAGATTAATGAAGTTCTAATTGGGAATGATAATATTGTGATTTGTAAGGGATTCATGAAGGCATCTTTATATAGAATGAATGAATCGCATGATGGAAGATTCATTCCGAGTATTGATGACTCTCCTTAGGTGTGACCTCCTCCTAACCTCGGGCGGTTTGTGCAGAAAACCCTTGTGGTTTGATATTTTGTATTTTTTTCCCTCACCAATTAATTTTTAGGGATATTCATCATCATGTACCATGACTGCACTTAATATATGCTTTCATGAATTAGTGTGTTATATAATTCTCTTTTTCTCCCGATGGACACCATTTTTTTTTCTATCCTACGCTTCTCTTTCTCTTCATCCTAACTTTAATTTTATACTTCTACAAACTATTACTAAGATCAAGGCTAGGTAATAGGTTTAGTTTATGGTATCTGTACTGGTATGGTTGGACATTCACTCGGTTAGTATCATAGATTATCTTATCGTTTACTTACGATATCGAGGTCCATGAGGTTGCATGTGGCTTATCGACTCCCAATGATGACTCATGGATTGACCAAGTCAGCAGGATTAATTCATAATTAAAAGTTATTTAGCGTAATTTTAAATCGACTCACAATGATGACTCATGGGTTAACCAAGTTGGTAGGATTAATTCATAATTAAAGGCTATTTAGCGCAACCTTAAATGCAAACCAATCATCTAATTCGGCCTACCAACGGGCACAATCTTAAATGCGAACCAATCCCCTAATTCGGTCTACTAACGAAGGTCCATAAAGCTAATATAAATAGTGCAGATTTCAAGAATTAGGTATGTCATTATCTACCGTGCTCTGACAATTGAGAGTCGAATCCTTTAACTTTTGTCGAAGTGTGCTCTACAGGTACCATAGTACCATCCGAACTGGTGTACCCATAGGGGAGATGAGAAAGGAAGGAAAGGCAAGAGGAGAAAGGTGTACCCATAGGGGAGATGAGAAAGGAAGGAAAGGCAAGAGGAGAAAGGCATTGAAGGAAGAGAGGTTCAAAACAATTTCAAGCATTTCAGGATTTTATAGGTATAGAGAGGTTCTTAGTGAGTCAGATTGGAAAGTAACTCATAATTATCAAATTCCTGTTTTTTCACATTAGCTAATAATGCCTCAGAAACTTCATTCCCAGGGTTACTTAATTTCTTTCTGCTCTTTTGCAAATATCTTCATTAATTACTTATTCAACCAATAATCCATCAACTCACTATCTTCAATAATCACTTCCTTAACTCATCTCCATAATATGAAAGCAAAATATAGTGATTACATTAATTACTTCTCTCCATCTCCGTAATTCTCGTTTAACTTCTAATTAATTTACACATTTAATCAAAATGTAAAAAAAAAATTGTAAAATAAAATCTTCATAATTATTTTATGGAAAAAAAAGAAAGTAATATTCTTTTATTGTATTTTTAAAACTCTTAAAACAACATTTCAAAAAAAAAAAACTAACAGGAAGAAACAATAGATCAACGTTTAACATTTTAATCAGTATGCAAATAACAAATTCATTCAACTCATGCTTTAACATATTAATGTTAATTTTTTTAAAAGTTACATTCAACAATAATGAACAAAAATATTATTGAGAATATTTTAGAAATAATAAACACTGAAAAAGGTTTTATAATCCTTTTACGTAATTTCACAATTTTAGTGAGTATCATAGAAAACGTATTGACAATGCCATTAAAAAAATTCACACAAACTTTAATAAAAAAAAAATATTTCATCTCATTACATTATTAATAATAAATTGTTCCATCCAATATATATATATATATATATATATATATATATATATATATATATATATTAAATTCTTATTTTTATCTATATTTCTTTCGCAATCTTTATTATAGTTATCATATCCATGCTTAATTTTTCGAGATTTTACGAAAAGTATATTGAAACTGTTTCGACCTCAAGTCTGTTGGACAACATCATTAGTGTCAATTACCGCATCTGAGATATTGTTCGCTTTGGAGGTTAGTGTTCCGTCACGATTTTGTCTTGAAAAGACGCTTCGAAGGATGAAGGGAGGAGAAAGTATATAAACTAAGCCTCGATTCCTGAACGATGTGGGACTATAATGGCATATGAAAAAAAAAAAAAAAAAACTCAACAGCATTTTCTCTTATGTACTTTTAATTTTTACAAATATCCTTAATTTTGAATATAAATTGTACTTTTTATTCTAATTGATATTAAAATAGAAAGTGATTTTTATATACATTTTATGTTAAACTTAATAAAGTATATTATTAATGTTAACAAGTTATCTTTTCGAATAAATGAGAAACTGTATTTAGTATTATTTTTAAAATAATTTATTACAAGAATCTTTTTTGGACATTTATTATGTTAGTTTTATATATATAAGAGAAAGATAAAGCATAGAAAAGAATAATAAGTTTGTGTGAAATAGTTATATAAGAAGAAGATTACAATGTTGTTATTTTGATTTTGTATTATTGATTATTGATTTGTGAATTTGTTGTTGAACATCAAAGTGATGATGATGATGGGGGAAGGAATCGCCCATAGAAATCCCTTCCCTGTTTCTTCCGATTAGATTCGAAGCTTCACAATTCATCTTTTCGGAATTTGCTTTTTTTCATCACAAATCGATTATTCCCGATTTGATCCAACAGAGGCATGGGTCAAGCTTTTCGGAAGCTCTTCGATACCTTCTTCGCCAATACCGAGATGCGGGTCTCTTCCTCATTCTTTTTTAATATTAATAATGATTGGTAAAAGCATGAATAATAAATAATGCATGGTGTCGTTCTTTGTACTTGATCTTGTTTCAATTGTTTGATTTTGAATAGTTTTCTTTTACATTCAGCTATCATCATGATTCATCAACAAAGATGATGCAATTCTTCATCGATTATGCTTGTGTTGCCTTGTCTCATCCGTCTTCTAATTATTCATTCTTAATTTTTTGATGAGTTTTGTGTTTACCCTTTTTTTAAACATTTTTTTGGTTTAGGTTGTGATGCTTGGTCTTGATGCTGCTGGGAAAACTACCATACTGTACAAGCTCCACATTGGAGAAGTTTTGTCTACTGTTCCTACAATTGGTGGGTTTCATTCTATAAATGCATAATTTAATTCTTTTAATTAAGCAGGTTTCTTGGTATAAGCTAATTAAGCCATTTCGGTCTTGATACCCAAAGGATGCTAATGGTTTACTTATGTCTATTTGACTTTGTTAGTAAGTATGGAGTTTTGTTTCTGCATTGCCAGTGTGAAGTGTAATGGAAGTCTTTTTATTAATGGAAATGGACGAATGTCTATTAGCATTGGGGGTGTGTGAATTGACTAGAGAAATTTTGTTAGAGTATAACACTTCAGTTTAGTAGAAGAAAAATTAGAGAGAACTGAACTATAGGTATTTTGTTTGAGGCTTTTAAATTTCTAGTGTTTTTGCAGGTTTTAATGTGGAGAAGGTTCAGTATAAGAATGTTGTTTTCACAGTTTGGGATGTTGGAGGGCAAGAGAAATTAAGGACACTTTGGAGGCACTATTTCAACAACACTGATGGTTTGGTAGGAATTAGTTTTCATGGTTTTATGCACCACTTTATCTTTGTGAGAATACAACTCGTGCAATTTGGAACTTGTGAATTTTTCCTTCTGTTACAGCTGATATATAGTTGCCAGATTGATAAATATACGTATATTTATGCAGATATATGTTATTGATAGTCTGGACCGTGAAAGGATAGGGAAAGCTAAGCAGGAATTTCAGGTGATAAAATAAAACCATGAACACATATGCCATGTTATTCCAAACAATTTTTGAATAGATCTATGGATTACTTGCAGACAATCATAAATGATCCGTTTATGCTTCACAGTATAATATTGGTGTTTGCTAACAAACAGGACCTGGTATGTCTTCATTCTTCATTCTTCATTCACTGTTTTTTTTAAGAGTAACAAGAAATTGGAGCCAAGTAATGTGAATTGATTGACACTGTTTACTGCATATGCTACAAGAGTTGGTGGTAGTATGCTATTATTAATGCATATAATAGAAAGAACAGTGCAGGTAAGTTTTAAGTTGCAAAAACCATTAAAATATTTAAAATAGGCAACTATCTGGAGGAATCATGTGCAGTCAAACCGAGAAAATTATTTACAAGCTACTAACAGACAGTTGCCTTCACCATTATTATGTGTAATCATTATTAGATGATGCATTATGCATCCAACAGTGTGCGACATACTTAATTTGCACTATGATTAGCTGATATGTTTGTTGGATCATATGAGAAATGTGAACCAACTTGGAAAGCTATACAAATCTGTACCTACAGAAAAAAGTAAAGATGTGGCTGAGTGCTTGTTCCCATCATAGGACCAACTAAGTTACACAAGCTTATAATAATAAAAAAACACTTTCATAATAAGCTTATTTAGAAAACGCCTTGGGTGGAGGTTAGTAAAATTTCATAATAATTTATTTTCCATAGTTTATCAGATTGTAATACCAACCTAATTAACTTGGAGCTTACCCCAAAAAAAGTGTGGTTCAGCATTTTTTTTTTTTTCTATTTTCTGGTAACATTTTCTATCAATAAGTGCTTTGTTTTCTTCTTGTTTGTTCACGATATGCATGACCATAAAACATTAAATACCAGTAGAAAAGAATTCACTTTTTTGGGGAATTCGATTTTTTTTTTTTTTGCAAATTCAAGTTAAATTCTTACATGTATACCACTTGCATGCTCTTCAAAGAAGGCATGATGCCAGTTTCCATTCCCAGTTCATGCACATTTTCTTCTAATGAAACTTGTCTATCTTTAAAAACAAATCTTTTCTCTATATGGTTATCAATAATTCTGGCAGTGGCAGATCTTTGTTTTTGAACAAACTAATCTCCTCCAAACAATTTGCGGAGTTCTGCATTATTATCAGTCTAGTTATAATATTTGTTAATATTTTCCTTTTGTTTTCAGAGAGGAGCAATGTCACCAAGGGAAGTATGTGAAGGATTAGGTCTCTTGGATCTGAAGAATAGAAAGTGGCACATACAAGGCACTTGCGCCCTTCGGGGAGATGGCCTTTATGAGGGCTTGGATTGGCTGTCCACAACTCTGAAGGAGAGAAGAGCTGCCGGATATTCTTCAATAGGACTAGGAACTTCATCCTTCTAATTTTCAAGGTTTGAATTACCATATCATTTTATTTATAAAAGCTTTCATGTTAGACATCACTTATAAAATCTTTCATGTTAGACATCACTTATAAAATCTTTCATGTTAGGCATCACTAGGCTGTCATCTAAACTAACAACAATTGTTTGTCATTACATGAAAAATATTATTAAAAAAGAAAAAAGAAAAAAAATACAAAAAAATGAAAAATTAACAAAAACGATAAATAGTTATACCATATTATTTCAATCATTACCTAGTTTCCTGTTTATCACCCCCATTACATTATATGTGTATTCTTTATTGCAGACGTATTTTGGCTTCAGGATGACTTTGTAGAGTGCGTGTCCGTTCTCAGATTGATGTGAGTGATTGCCAATTTTTTTGGTTTAACATCTGAAGCACTGATAATATGAAGCTGTTTCAGCTCCAGTTATACAACTTTGTGTATGAAGAGCGATTAACCAAATTCTTTTGGCTTATCGATTTCCCTTACTTACTGTGTGCTTCTGACTAATTAATGCATTGGGAGCTTGTCATTATTCTTGCCAACATTTTATTGTAATTCAATTGGGTGGCTGCAATTATTTACCTCCTTTCCCCCTTATAATTCAGTCATTATTGTTAGAATATATGATAATCGTTGTTACTAATCTTTTGTTCTCATATCAGTGAATATCTAAGAAGTATCTTATGTATATTAACACTTGTTACTTATATATTATTTTTAGTAAATTCTGTTTTTTAGTTATTTTCTTCTTTAAGATATATAAGTTCAGTTTTATTCTGACGATTACTATTTATTTTAGAGAAAAAGATGTTTTAGTTTTTTTTTATAATAAATTACTAAAACAATAAATATGATTTATTATTAAAGTTTATAAAAATGATAAAAAAAAGTACTGTATAAAAGTTTAATATTTAACTCAAACTATTCAAAGACTTTTTCAATCCCAATTTTAAAAACATGGCAAATATATATCACTCCGCAAATCTTCATTTTTTTTATGTATAGACATTTCAAATTATATTAGGTCTTAAGAAAAATCTGAGTCTAGACTTATTCCTAACGGGGAAGTTATTTTTTTTACTTGTTAATGATTTAATTTTTTTGTTAAATTAGAAATATTTATCAAGATAAAAAATATGATGTGATCCTTTACAAGCCTAAATCCTTTACAACCATTCATTAATGACACCTATATAGTTTAAGGAATGAAAAAAAAAAATTGGTTAAACAGTTACAAATTCAGAAACACAAAAAAATACAGAAAGATAAAATGAAGCCAAAATATTAATATAATGCTTAGATGAAATAGTACAGGAAATAAAAAAGAAAAGAAAATAGTAATGACCTGAACATTTTGGGAGTTACCAAATGTTGAAAAAAAAAGGATTGAGTGAAAAAGATGGAAAAGAAATCACAATATAAGTTCTAAATTTGTATCCAAATGAAAGTAAAACAAAGGTATACATTGCTTTTGAAGAAAATACCAAAGGAAAAAAAGAACAGGGTCTTGTTATATTTCTCTCAAGAGTTCTTTATCACGATTCTATGCTAGCACCATTAATTTGTTGTGGGAAGAACAGCATTGTACAACAATTAAGATAATGCAATATAACTCAGTGCAAGAATTATCATTCAATCCAACTGTGAGATACATGTGCATCTATTATTACAAGTGAAGCACAAATCATTAGCCAAACATTCAAGATATAATAAGCATCACCAAACCTAAAACTTATTACATAATTCTAATTCTATCTATCTATGTATCTATCTACATGTACATTCAAATTCAATTACAACACAACACTCCAAAAATTTTACTCACCAACAGGCAGTGACAGTGTGATTTGAATGAACAACACAGAATCACCATCTTTCATCCTCTAACCAATTATTTTTCTCTTTTGGCCCAGTGGGACCTTCCTCACCATAAAGTTCCACTGGGAACTTGTTAAACAAGTTCTTCACAGAATATTTAAGCATGCGAGGAAGAGCATTGATTACCTTATCCAGCTCAGTTTTTGAATCATAAACAATTTTGGGACCCCATTCTCTCATAAACTGCAACCACTGAGGCTCAGTGACATCATTTTCAAGATACTCAGCTGCAACAAGCTCATAGTGAACACTAGAATCCACATACAAATTACTCCTAGCAGCATCATTCCTTATGCCAATCCCAAGTTTTGAAGAACCTTGGATACAGGTACCAGGACGAGGGTAACTTGCATGACCACATTTGGATGAGTAAACAATAGCTTTATTGCCTTCAATATAATCCAAGTCACAGGCATCCACCCATTCACCACCACTGTGCTGTGAGAAGTATATGCTATAAAGTTCTCCACTGAAGTTGCTTATGCGAAGTGTGAAATGCTCCCAGTCACCAACATGCTCTCCAACCCTTCCCAAAGGAATGTTCTTAATTCCAAACTTCAGAGTGGCTGGTCCATTGAAAGGACAAAACACCCACATTGCAATGTCAGTAAAAGTTCCACCAACAGCAGCCTTCACATGAACATAAAGCTTTGCACTTTTCAAGTCCCCACGTTTCACAACATCCCTTTTATCATCTCTTGGCAAGTCTATCCAAAACTGGCCATCATTTGATCCCCCACCAGGTAGATTTGACCCAGTTGCATCAATTCTCTCTCCTTTAGATACACCCTTTGTGTACAAAAGTGCTCCATTGTTGAAAAACCAATCCACAGAAGATGGCAAGTAAATTTCCTGAGGATGAAAGAAAATAGTAGGGCCATAATGGTTAATAAGTGCGTGTATTTGTTGCAGATTTGGCATTGCTTGTATTGCAGGATTCAGGTTCTTCAAGCATGCAACAGGGACATCTTCTCTCATGGTCCACCCACTGCTGCAGAAAAAAGTCCCCACACAAACTCCTTTCCCTAGCATGCCACGATCACAAGGTCTCAAACTACATACCTGAAATGAAAACTCTGGAATTCTAGAGCCAGAAGTGAGTATTTGACGGTATGGTTCACATTTATGAGTGAGGTCTGTACGAACACAGCACATTTCATCTAATGAAGGCTTCTCATGTTTGGTAGTGACCAAACAACCAAGGGCCTTGTAACCTTCAGGAGGTTCAGGTACCCAGAAGTATACGCTTGAAATTTCCAAACTTGCTGCATTTTCACCCCAAACCAACTTAAAATCAAGGGGATTCTTCATAGGAGGTAACTTATCTTGATTGCAAATATCAGCAGTTTCAACCTCCCTACCAACAAGCACAAAACCCCTCAAAGGCTTGTCACAGGATTGACAATAGTGACCAAGAATACGAAAACTATCAGGTATTTCTACAGGCCTATAGAATGTAACAGCTTTTTTAGTGTCTAGCATACCACTGCTACTCCAAATAAACTCAAACCTAGTGACCTTGGAAACTTGTATTTCACCAAGATTTATAAGGCCGGAAGCAAAACCTTGTCCTGTAATGAAACATACACATAAAATTGTTCAGAGGTAAGTTAATGATCCTTTCTCAAAATGTTATGTGGCATTGAGACTGCAATGTCATGCAAGCACAACATTCTCAATTTTTTTTCTGCAGGGTGAAATTGTTACCTTCAACAACAAACTTACTGCAAATCATCCCCAGAGATAAATTCCTTAAAGAATTCAGATTTGATGAATTATAATATGCAAATCATGCTATTAATGCAGTGAAATTTACTAGCATCAAGTCTCATCAAACATGCCATGGGAAAAGGTACATAAATGATAATCCGGAAAGGAATGAGTGTGAAAAAATCAATTTCATCAATGATAGTCCAGAAAGACAAGAGGTGTTTATTAGCATAAAGGATGAAAAAAAATGCATAATAGCCCTAAAAAATCCAAATAATAACGCATATTCCTACCATGAAATATTTAGTGACATTAAGGAAAAGCTTCATATAATAAATTGAGACCTTGAGACCATTGAGGGATTGGAGAGGGAAGAGAAAAGGTTTGAGGAGAAGACGATTGAGGCATTGCATTTGCATTCCAACGAAAGCACTTGGAGCCATTCATCTCTCCATAAATCGCAGGTGCAAACTCCTTTTTACGTTCTTGCATGTTACCAAAAGCCCTTCTTATTCCAAATTAATTCATGGATTTTACATGCACTCTGCATGCGTATTTTGATTTTGAGATACCATATTTCTTCCTCAATGAAACGAGGAAGAAGCTCAGCTTTGATCCATTTTTATTTTGTGTTGGAACTTTATTATGAAAATCATTTCATTTTTAACTTATGTTTTTGACATGCAAAAGAGAAGGAATAAAACAAAGTTATCGTTTCATTGTGTGGATCTTTTTTCGGGTGGTATGATATCTTCACACCATTAATAAATATAATGTACTTGAGAAACAAATAAATTCATATTTTAATTATATTTAATTTATTTTTTAGTTAAAAATATTATTATATTATTATAATGGTTTGTTAGTTATATGTATTTTGCTTTTGGATGTTAACAACATCTTTTTCCGGAAACAAAAGGGGTTGTTTTATTAATTTTTTTTATTATATTTTAAATAATTTAAACAATAAAACAAAGTATACTCCCTTTTATTTTGTGTAATTTCATCTTTTCCGTCAATAAGCTGTTTGTAGCCTTTTCAACCTCACACCTTTGAAACTTGTCTATATTGCTTCTTTCTTCCCTTTATCTTAATTAAAATACATAACTAAAGAATCATTATTTGTTTAGAAGATTAATTGACATTGTAAGATTAAGGGACCAAACAATATCAGTATATCCCAGTACCCAGGACTGATCAACGATCATAAGAAAGATACATTAAGGTAATAATATCCCAATATCCACACAAAAAAATATACATTTAAGGTAAAATCATACTTACGTAGAAACCTTGTGAAAAAATAATAGATAATACGTGTTTAATCTTGATATATATATACTAATTTCGATCCAACAATAAAATAGTCTTTTAATACCATATAAATAATCACATCAATCAAAACAATTATATATAATTATTACATCACATGTCAAACACTTACTGTAAGTGAACATAGAAAAATCTTTTTTTTAGGATCAATAGCCAAAATTCAAACACTAAAAAAGGAGTTAGAAGAAAAGAGATGACAACCGAATGAGTAATTCCAATTATTGGAGCCATGAACTAGACAAAGTTCAAACCAAATCCACTCGTGCAGAAACCAAATTATAATTGAACCTCCGAGGTAAAGAAAAATTATTCTTTACTTCACAAGTAATTAAACAATCTCTGTTGCGTTCTTCCAAATTGGGTATGACCTAGGTCAAGACAACCATACAGGAACTAGCCCAAGTGAAACCAAGTAACAGTTGAATATTTAAAATGCATGTGCTTCTTAAATAAGTTGCATATTTAATCTCTCGTACAATGTCTACATATTAAAGTTTGATAAGTTGTTTATTGGTCTTTATTTCTTGGATGAGCAAGAGAACCAAAAGGAACCACGTTTGATGGCCCAAGACGTTGCCAATAGATGGATAATGATCCACTCAATGTAAAAAATAACCAATACGTATGGCAGCTACTACCAAGTCAAGGATGCCAAAGTTCATGAGTGAATTTAACTTGAAGCACAAATTAAAAGCAGATCTACAGTAAGATATTCAACATGGTGCCACCAATATAGAAACTTTGTTCTGTTTTTAAATGCTAAGAATGTCTAGTTCTAATGATTACCAAACCAGAGATTAAAGCACTCTGAAATGCCCAAGCCTCATAGCATTTGGAGCTCACCGAAGTAAAGGCGTCCAAGTCTTTCAACTCATCAGTGTTTATGGGTTTAAAGATGCACAGTAACCATGAATCTTATAAGTTATTAGCAATAGGTTCAGAATTTGTTTCTGACGATTTATGGCCTTCAAAAGCTTCCATGTCAATGGTCATATCATCCCCCACATCAGCCTCGGTCATTACTTCGTCTTTGTCAGGCACCTGAGGCTCAACGCCGTTCTGTGCACTATCAGATTGCTCATTCTGCTTTTCATTTTCATTTGCCTTCTCTTGGTCAACTGCCACTTTTGCTGTTGCTTCCGGGTTATCAGTGCAGATTGTCAATGTAGATGTAACTAATAAGTTCTACAGAAAAAGAAAAAAACACCAGACAGACAGAAGTCAAGTAAATTGTTTTTTATTATTCGCAATCATAAAAATGAATTATTAACCATTTATAAAATGAATGATATTATAAAGTTCATAATTCTAAATATAAAAATTGAACAGCAGTGCACATGCCAAATTATATAGCATACCTTTTCAAGAGCTAAAGCAAGCTTTGAAAGATTTGGATAAATGGTTTTTGCATCTAATAGGATCTGTTCAATGTAATATCAGACAAGGTAACATTAGATATTAAACATGATAGTAATAATGCCGGAATATAATAATGCACAGCAGAAAACGAATTTACCTCACAAAGCCTTTGCAATGTAAATGGAGGGCCTTCAATGAAACAAGTAAGAGCTGGAATCATAAAGAAAATCATACCAAAATATTTTAGTGGAGCTTAACCCCCCAAATAATATCAACAAAAAGTTTAATACAGCAAAGTAAATATTAACAGCTTAAACATTCAAAGCAACAATGTGAAATCAAAATATGCAATGAAAATACATGATCTTGTTATTAACTATTCAAGATTTGTTGCAGGCTTAAATTGAATTTGGCTGGGTTGAGTCTATGAAACTTGCTATAGAAAAGGATTGCTCTAACAGCTAAATGGTCATCACTTTTGGAGAGTATATCATGAAATGACGTCAAATAATAGATTAATGGGGTTTAAACCAGAGTATATCAATCTAATGTTCAATGAAACTATTCTCAGGAGTATACTTCTAAAACCTTTTGGTTTCTTTAGGACGGAATTAATCCCCATATATATGTAGACAAAATGACAGTCAAAATTACTAAAGAATTTCACACTGAGCGTTTCTCCGAGAAGATTTGTCAAAACAAAATATTCTACACGAGGAAAAACAAGCCTTACCATTAATTGTTTTATACATCAAGTTCTCTGTACAGATAACCATAATTAGGCATCCAGAAATATATTGTACGCACACTTGTAACTATGCCAATGTTTTGAGAACTAGACCACACTGACAAGAAAGTCCAGTTCAAACATGAACTAGTCTGGTCAAGTCATAAATTAGTAGCAGAGAACAGACAAACTGGTCAAACTGTTTGATTTGGCCTCAGCCTGACGAGTTGAACCAGCTTAAAAGCTTATTTACCATAAAATGCACCAAAAGGAAGAAGAGTGTACCAAACATGTATCCCACAACTTTTAATAGGAAACTCCAAAAACTAGACAATTGCTGCAGAGTTTAACATTAGAATATCTATTCCCAAAACTATTTTGTCAACAATATTATTAGTTCTTGTCAAGAAATTTTAATTTTTAAGAAATATTTTCACATCTTAATGGAATGATATTGTAATGATTTTCAATATAGACATAGCAAAAATTAAATTAAATTCAACTAATTAATGATACACAACAAAATAGTAACATTTATAGTTCACAATTAGACAAGAATCTCTATTGAACCTAGGCAACACTCTATTGGTTCAATGAATGGTTTGTACTTTAGATGGGATACCTTCATCTAGTTTATTAACCAACTCAATGTAGGATTCTCCCATTGCGGCATACTGCTGCTCACTCGTCAATTTTGCCTCAGGGTACTCCGACAGTACCTGTATAACAATTTCAAATACCAAGAGAAAGGCAAAATATCAGTGTAAGAACTACAATCTATGCCGTCAGAAAAAGAACTACAATCTATGCCGTCAAAAAAAGAACTACAATGTATGAATAATAAATTTAGGAGTTGTATGAACTGAGACAAAATTGAAAACCTTACATCTAGCATACCTCTAAGAATCAATAAAATAAAATAAAAAATGCATGCTAGCATACCTCCCCATACCTGCTTCAGCTGAAAGGATAGCATGCTCTTCAACTTATCCCAGTCATGCCTGTTATTAAAAAAATTCATCACATTAGCCTTTTAAATACAGATCCATGTCCAAGTCAACTATCATTAAGTTTAGCCATGGTAATCAATCCAGATAGACATGCATGATACCAATTCCGATAAGCATGTACGAAATCTCAAAAATCAAGATTACCCAAAAGTCATAGAGGATAAAGTACACAATGATTCTTGAGCAACAAATCCACAGCTAAGAGCATAACACTGTAAGATTGAACATAACATACATATATTAAACATGTAAAAAAAACATAGATACAAAAAGATGGGAACAAGCGGATTAAATTAAACAGGGTGTTTTCAAATGGGATTTCAAAAGACTTTTTACATGGAAAAAGTCATGTAAATCTTAAAAGATTTTGTCAGAATGTAATGATTTTTTAAAATATTATAAATAATTTTTAAGATACTTTTATGATTAGGATTTTTTAATTTGGATTTTTAAAATATGAAATCATAAAAGTATTTTAGGTATTGACAGGAATTTAGAAGATTTCATGAATTTAAAAGCGAATGCATCTCTACCTTTTATCCTATCCTGCAAGATTAAGTGAATCAAAGTGCATTTAGTGGTAATCTATGCAACTAGTATCGACTCACCTGTTATGAATCTACTATTTAAGTTAGCTATGTTATAATACTAAAAACACAAGTCTTAAGGACTTTTTCCACTTTATAAAATTTAATTTATATTATCAATTTAAATTAGTTTCACATAAATATCTAATACGAACTTCTTAGATCCTATCCTGTTCAACTTCCAACATTTTACTTCCTCCACCCTTTTCTTTAATAAAAAAAAAAAAAGGATTTATTGGGAATTTTAATTTATTAATTCACAAATATTTAAAAAAAATTATTAGCACCAACGTTTCAGCACTCCAATACCCATTTCTTTAAATAAAAATTAAAACTCAAATGATTAATTTAATGGCACTTTTTATCTTTTAAAATAAAAAATTGAAATAATTGAAATATATTAGTCTATAAAAAAAAGGCCCACCAAAGCAACCAAAGAAGTAACTGAACCATGCTTAATCATTGTTTCTAACGTTGCCACATCATTGTCAGAGAGAATAAGGTGTTAATAACCAATGAAAATGCTAGAAAACTAGTAAATTAGTAGCACCGCTTAAATGCAATTTTTGCCCCAATTGATTTGCAAAAGATTCATTTTAATCCCCTTGATGCCATTAGCAACAACACTATGCCTCGAGTTTTTCAACAGATCAAACTAAATCCATTATCAAAAGGCCATTTAATGTGAACAATGAGGTTGAATTTGTGTCAACAATCACATAAATGTTTGACAGCCTTGCATTATTGAAACTAGGATGCCTCAATTTAACATCATCAATTTCCATTTGCAATTGGCAGTACATAGATATTGAAACTTAAAGATATCAATTCAGAAAATGCCAAAAAGGTAGTATATTTGCAACTGCAAACAGTGAGGATTAAACAGACACTTCTGTAAAACCAAATAGCCAAAAGGATATTTGAACCTAGATCATAAAGCAACTCATTCTCACAGACTAGTGACAGGCTAGATTGTTTTTCATGCAAAAGCAGGGAACACACGTGCAGTCTAAGGAACCAAAAAGCACGCCTAAGTTGCATAGATGAAGTGCTAGAATAAGTCAGCTCTTTAGTAGTGCCCTTCTGGGTCAAGCAAGACACATCTTTAGCATATTATGATAACAATTTCAAAAAAAAAAGCTCAACTCTCAGCCATCTAGATTGCACACTCACGCCAATGGACTAAAATAGTAAAATGGTTAAAAGAATAACTAGTTGTAAGTCCATGAGTTATAAGAAATAGTAAATATATTCACTGCTGCCTTCTTCCATTCGCTTTCAGGGTACCTTTGGCCTCAAAGTGTTTAGAGTTAAAACCTCAGTACCTAGCACAAACCGTTGTCTTTGACTAAAATCACAACCAAAGACATTCCCTGCATATTATCTACTAGCATGTCCGGTTGTGCTGTATCAAATCTTACACGCATCTAAACAGAACCTACATTTTGCAGTCATTTCCAAACTCAACATGATTATATATACATGCACGTGCTTCCTGACGTGTGCCCAAACAATACACTACCAAGTCCCAAGCAGGTAGGATTAATTCAATCATGTTAATAAGTACTTCAAGGGGAAAAAATATACACAACCACCGTCCCTATCTATCATATCTAACGAACAAGAAGCCTGAGAACATAAGTCGGTACTCCAATAACACATACCAGAACTTCCCAGTAGATGCAATAACTTGCAAAGTCTGCACAACTTCATCCCTCGAAACATCTTGATTTTGCTCAGCATCTCTACAGAACCAAAAATCGTTGAATTAGGTATAGCAGTGATTTCGCAAAAAGAAGAGAGTGAAATTGCAATCACCTGTGGTTCGACGCGTCATCATTGCGGGCTTCATTTGAAGAAACCGGTGGCTGCTGTAAAATCTCATGCGGTTGCGTCTCCATGAAATGAAACTGGAATAAATAGCGAAAATGATGAATTCCTTGGCCGGAATTTGAAACGGTGGCAGTGCGTTGGAAGTGCATACGGTGAGAGATGAAGATACATACCTGTAATGTTAGTTGGAGTGGATTGGGAAATGTGAAGCGGCGCGGTGACGAGAGGTTTCAGAAGATTGTTTTGGGTAGCAGCCTCCGTCGCCGTCAGCGGAGGAACTGCGTCGAGGTGTGTGTGCGTTCGTTGGGCTCTGCTTATTTGTATTGATCCAGTGGGCTTGCTTCCTAGTGGGCCTTCCTTATAGGACACATCCTTGTTTTCTCTCATCACTCCCTCATTCTTGTTTTTTATCATATTCCTGAAATACCCTCTTCTCCCACCTCTTTTCTTTGGGGGGGGGGGGGGATTTTTTTATTTGCACCTTTTTTGGTGGTTAGGATTTTGTTTATTTTAAAAAAAAATGTT
>Ga0123342_1002579_pt1 | contig 29959 bp, 15 predicted proteins | sample Turbeawhitnodule_FD_89960 | JGI IMG/M metagenome (GOLD analysis project Ga0123342, IMG submission 89960) | Root nodule microbial communities of legume samples collected from Mexico - Turtle bean Mexico white nodule | ecosystem: Host-associated > Plants > Roots > Nodule | place: Mexico: Nepantla... | reverse complement strand
TATTAGAGAGTAAAATACATGGTGTATATATAAGAAAAAGATTAAGACCTAGCTGAAACAGAAAAAGGAAAGTTGGGTCAAACAAACAAAGCCCAATAATTTAAAATAAAAAATTAAATATATTAACAGATATCTGATTTAGTCAATATAGTAACTAATTATTTTGGTCTATAAAATTATTTACTGTTTAATGATCTTCTTAGTAATATATTACTAGCTAAATAAATTTTTAAACAAACATAATAATCAAATAATTAAAAACATACCAAACTATTTAATATTTATCTAATCTATAAAATATATAAATTTTGAAACTAACATAATAAAACAAATAATCATTACTTGAAAGTAGTGAGAGGAGGATGGTGACAACAACTCTCCTTGTAGGTAACAACAATAGGATGAAACTTGTAGGTGGCAGTTACGACAACTTCTTGCAAGTGATAGCATTGTGGTGACTTCAAGTGGTGGTGCAAAGGAAACCTCTTCTTGGAGAATCAACCACTTCATTCCAATTACACCATACATGATTATTTGTTTTACTGGTAGGTTAAGATGAGATTTAGAGAACTAATGAAGTCTTTGTCTTCCTCCTTCTTTCGGACAAGGTGCTAGGGTTTTACCAGGATCCTTCTCATCTTCGTGCTACTCCTTCGAATCTTAATCTCGGGTGAATGCCAAATGGGGAAGGTACCTGCAGAAGACACTTCAATGCTCAAGTCAGTAAAGAGAATGTTCGACACTTGGGTAGGTGTACAGTAATAATGACATACCTTGTTCCTTGAAATGTGTGTTATTTACATTATTTTAATGGACTTACCTCATTGGACCTGATTAGTGGAATGAATCACACTTATGGTTGCATTACCTAATTCTTAATGGTAGTATAATTTCACTAACCTTAATTTGAGTGTTAATGGTTGAACGTGTCAATCGACCTGGTCATTCAAGATATCTCGGTCAGAGTAACGATGGTCGGCCATGCCATTACAGTTACTTATTGTAACATAAATACTCTTTCTACTTGCTTACTTCAACCCTTTCCTATTCTAAATCAAATATGGCAAGATTTAGTTTTAGACTTTATCACCAAGCTTCCTCATTCCAATGGTTATACAATGATTTCGGTGATAAGATAATTATGCAAATATGTCTCTTTTTCTTCGCTTTAAATACACCAACAAGCAAGCGATTATGATATTCATGAAGATTGTGGTTAAATTACATTTTTTTATCAGAAAAATAAATAAATTAATGCAAACCTCTGGTGGTTAAATTATATTGTATTATAAAGAATTGTTTTAAATAAAGATATGATGTTGACTATTTTGTTTCAGCAATATTTATTCAAGCTGTGTGACACAATTTTGAACATGAGTATCGTGTACCACCTGTGGTCTAAAGCATTGAATAAGTGCTTACAAATGTATTTGATATAATTTATTTGTGATGCTTTGTGAGATTGGATGTTGCCTCCTTAAGCAGAATATTCCTATGGTATTCTACCTTATATCATATTAAGTGGCATGATCCCATTTAAATTAGTTTATAAAGTAATTATATTATTTATTTTTATCTTTAATTTAAATACAAAAGTTAAAACAAATTATGATTAAATTGATATTTTAAAAGTTCTTTAAGTTTTACACTACAATAAAATCATTTAATAAAAAACATTTTTTTTTAAAATAATCAATTTTTATATTGACTGAATTAGATATTATTTTAAGAAAAAAAATATTGGTATCTAAATTAGTTTTTTTAAATAGTTTTTTAATTGATATTTAATTAACTATGAAGATTTGAACTATCAATTAATATCAAACTCGGACAATACTCCACCTTAAAAATTAAAAAATAATAATTAAAAGATATTAATTAAAAAAAAAGTCTAAAAATACTCCTCTCTTTTTATCATAACTCTTTGTCTCTCTCCATTATCTCTCTTTCTTCCTCTACCATATTTTTTTTAATCTCTTTACTTGTTATTTAATTATTGCAACTTATATAATCTCTTTCAATAGTTACTAAAATTAAGAAAGAATAACATTAAACATTTTTTATATTATTAAACTTAATTTATTTTTAATAATACTTTTATTGGAGATCTTACATCGACTATAAATAAAAACAATTCATAGTGTATAAGTGAGTGTAAATCTTATCTAAATTATAATGGTTTTATAGTATTTTGTTAGGAAATTATATGTGATAAACATTTATCGTTGTATACTTAAAATTTATAACAAATAAATATTTTTAAATATGTAAACCATAAAAAATGAGAAAAGAGAACATTTCTCTTAAGTTGTCTATTCCAGAGCTAATTAAATATCCTATATGAATAAAGGGTATTTGAACCAAATAAGTAATGCTTGATTTTCTTGGAATAAGACGTCAAACACGATTATTGGGAAAGAAAAATTCAAACGACACTATCCCTAAAAATTATATTCTACTTTCTAAAACAAAGCAAATTTTGTACATTTTGACATTCTGCAAAAGTTTATTCTGGAAAGCACGTAATAATAGCTATAAACAAACAATGCAATTGGATTTGTAACTGGTGACGAAGGGACAATTAAGTGCCACCTCGGCGGAGTTACCGATATGCATATATATAAACAAAACAAATGCGGAAGGTTTGTTGTAGCTGAATCTCTGTCTTGTTCTCTCTTCTTGTCTTAGGTATCTTTGTCCTTGACCAATCTATCACACACTACATGGCTTTCATCAATTTTCATTGCTCTTCCATGTCCCTCCACACATGTTCCAAGTGAGCCTCTGCATACCCTTTAATTAATCTTCTTGTTCTTATATATTCTCTTGTCTTTCAATTATCGGGCAATGCATACCCTTTTGCATGCCACATGCAAGAACGTATCCTATATGGTTTTATCATGCGTATTCGTGGGAAACATTGGGATTGATATGTAAAAGCTAATCAACTGAATTACAAATCCAACATTAATCTATGCTGTTGAATCTACGCTATAATCAGAGAGCAAGAGTGAGATCAATGAGAAGTAAATAAATGGCGATTCCTTGCATTTTATTGAATCATGAGCAATGTCAATATTTGCATGTAAAGTGTGTGAGTTTTCTTTTCTTTTTTTAAGTGCTATTATCATATTCTAGGACATATAATTGCATGCACTTGTAATAGTGTTTTAAATGTTGCCTTGTCATTATTTGAATACCTTAAGCCCAAGGATCATGTTTGAGGTGAACCTGTCCTTAGGCAGAAGTTAGATAGGTAAGGTAGTGATTTTCCAATACAACAGAGTGCAAGAATTCATCACAGTGCACAAATTCCCATGTTAGAGGTTCGCACCACTAGCAGGTTTCTATGTGAGGTTGAAGACACCTTGTAGACAAATAAATATATACTTAGAAACTTTGTAAGTGATATAATGGTTATTTATTATTTGGAAATTTGATATTTTATTAGTTTACTTGGTTCTAGGAGATCAATTTGATGTTATCTTAGAAGAAATTGTATAACTTCAATTTGACTGTTATCTTGGGGTGAGATAACTGATTCCCAAACTCTTCTGGTGATTTTTGGCAAATTGTGTGGAAAACAACTCTAGCTCAGCCAAGTGTCCTATATGCATATGCAGCTTTGTTACTTATTGCAAATTTATTCATTCTAATCTAATGTTCTTTGAGAATTGTTGTTACTTTGTTCTGCTACTTCCATTTGTGTAATTGGATGGTTGCTCTTCTGTTTAGAATGAAGTGTATTTTAAGTGCCGTGCCTCCACTCGGATATAAATCTGATCTCATGTTGGATAGTCCAATTAGAAAAGTGAAATTCAGTTTCAAGGCTGATAAAGTGAGGGCAGTAATATCTGGGGAAGACAACTACACTAGTCCAAGACAAGATGACTCGATTGATACACTGGTAGAAGAACATACTAGAACTAGCCCGCAACTTGATACATTTGCTTTTGGAACAGTCTTTGATGAGATAAATCCCACAATCAATGGTTTCTTTGCTGATAGAAATGAACATGAACTGGATTGTCCTGCTCAAGGGTTTTCTTCTATCCCAGAGGCCATTGAAGATATTCGTCAAGGAAAGGTTGATTAGTCTGTAGATTTGTTGATCAATTCTCTAATCAAGGGCACCATGTTAAAAAATTCACTTATTTGGGACAAATTTGCAGTTGGTTATTGTTGTAGATGATGAAAATAGAGAAAACGAGGGTGATCTTATAATGGCAGCATCAATGGTAACACCAAAAGCAATTGCATTTATTGTCAAGTATGGAACTGGGATAGTGTGTGTGAGCATGAAAGAAGATGACTTAGAGAGGTTGCAACTCCCATTGATGGTGACTCAGAACGAAGAAAAACTTTGCACCGCATTCACAGTGACAGCGGTACACAGGTTTTTCATTCTTGATTCTTGATTCTTGATTCATAATCCTCTTGGAAACAAAAGTAGGATAATGATCTTTAAGCACATTTTTCTTTGTTAAGATCAGGATATGTGTTTTCAAATATAACATTGACTTGATTTCTTATCTGATACCAAAACAACTGCATCATACTATAGGATGCAAAGCAAGGCACTACAACAGGAGTGTCTGCTCAAGATAGAGCAACAACAATCCTGAAACTTGCATCAAGAAATTCGAGGCCTGATGATTTCAATCGACCAGGCCATATATTTCCTCTGAAGTACAGAGAAGGAGGGGTTCTTAAGAGACCTGGACACACGGAAGCTTCAGTTGATCTTGCTGTGTTGGCTGGCTTGGAACCTGCTGCAGTTTTATGTGAGATAGTAGATGATGATGGTTCAATGGCCAGGTTACCAAAGCTTCAACAGATGGCTAAGCAAGAAAACCTGAAAATAATTTCCATTGCTGATTTAATAAGGTAGTTTCTAATAAATCACCAGTTACAGAATTCTCTCAATAACCCTGCATACCACGAACTGAATTCACTGCATAATGTCACATGCTCATTTATCTTTAAAGGAAGTGTAATGAATGATATAAAAGTGGACAAACCGCCATATACCTGTTAACTATCATCACCAGATTTTTCATACAACAATCTTAGTTACTACTGATCAATTGATAGGTCTGCACACATTTCATTAGTTGTGATTGTGACACAGACTTGGTCCAATATTGAGAGTCACCACTGATCAAACTACTCTTTGGATGCGCCCATTTTTAGGATTTTTTAAAGTATGCCATCTCAAAGAATCATAGGAAGATAGAGTTAAGAACTTTGATGGCGCATCACTAATATCTGCATGGTTTGAAATAGCAGATACAGAGTGAAGAGGGAGAAGTTGGTAGAGTGTACTTCAGCTGCAATAGTACCCACTATGTGGGGACTTTTCAAAGCTTATTGCTATCGGTCATGTCTGGATGGGATTGAGCATATTGCGATGGTTAAAGTAAGCAACTCACCAATCTTTGTATGCTTAACAGCATCTTGAATTGCAACTGCCAAATGACACTCCCCTTTAAATCAATCAGATTTCTTGATTACGTTTACATTTTGTTCTCATTAGAGACACTTACTTTTCTGTGGCAAGGGTGAAATTTTGAGAGATTTGAAAAGTGTTATTGTGTTGGTGACAATAATAGCATGGTTGATATTAACAGGGTGAGATAGGTGATGGGAAGGAGGTGATTGTACGAGTACATTCAGAATGTCTAATTGGTGACGTTTTTGGGGCCACAACGTGTCCATGTCGAAACCAGTTAGTGATTGCATTGAAGCAAATTGAAGCAGCAGGTAGGGGTGTCTTAGTGTATCTTCGAGGACATGAAGATAGAGGTATTGTCTTAGACCACATTGTACATGATTGCCACTCTGAAGAGGACAAGTACGAGGAATTGCATTTACCTGCTCATTCTACTGAGTACAGTATTGGAGCACAGGTACTGTTTTGGTTTTCTATTTCCCATGTTTTATTTTACATCAGAATGTCTAGAGATTAATCAACTTCTTAGGACATAGTTATTCTACAGCTTAAATCCGAGTTTAAAAGAATCAGAGTTTAACAGTAAAATATATAACAAGACCATCGAAAGTAGAATGCAAATAAAAGCAATAACTTGGAGTGAATTATTGTTTAATGGCAAACTATTGTTTCATTTGGCTGCATAAGCATTATTTTTTAACTAATTGAATTATACATATCTATGGCAGATACTACGAGATCTAGGGGTTCAAACAATAGCCTAATGACAAAAACAGGAAAATTGTGCTGAGTACGAAGGACCCAAAGGTTATGGCTTTAACAATTGCAGGAAAAGTTCCTCTTTTTAACAACACTAACCGGACATGATCACAGAGATCATGAAATGCTTGAAAATTAGACATTTAAAATTGATACTTTTGATTGGTATTGGATTTCATCAAGCATATGAATACAACATTATATCTTGTGCAAGTTAGTAACTTTAGGGTCAATTTTACTTGTAATATATCATATCTTGATCTATCAACAGTTATATAAAGTGTTGCTGTTATTTGATTACTCTTATGACATGAAGATTTCTTTTTATGTTCACTAGATATTTTTTGTTACATCTTGCATTATTTAATCTTAAGATACTGTTTAAAAGTCTAGCTGACAAATTCCATCAAAGCTGAAAAGCTATCATTCCAAAATTAATAAGCCGTACTTTGTTTCATAAGAAATATTTGGTGAAGTCAATTACTAAATTAATTATAGAAATATATTTATATGTTTTTTAATATAAATTCCATTTTTTTAGAAAAGAACATCCTATTAGGCAATTCTAATTTTTTTCATAAATTTGGAATTGTGATAATCAATTTCTTAACATTACTTTGTATTACTAATTTACATGTTATTTACATTTTTATGTTAAATAATTTGTTAATAAAATAATTTTTTTATATATCACCTTAAGTAATGGATGTTTTAATATTCATGACAAAGTGGAATAATAAGAGTTTAGTATTTTAATATTCATATTCCCTCATCATCATGAATATTTATTGCATATATATCATATAAATAATCATAGAAAGAGGAGTATTTTTTTGTACAAATAGAAAGTAATTCTATATTATGCTAAAATATTTACATACATATTATTATTTATAAATTTTATTGAAATATTAAAAAATTTATAAAATTATAATAAAAAAAATTTACCCTTTGGAATTATAAGTAATTTGGTTCAAACTCTTATGTATTGAGATGATATCTAAACATAATATTTATTATATTCTTATGAAAGATTGGTATTATTATTTTGCTTTTAAATGCTTGGTTTATATAATCTAGAATCTTAAATTGGACTGTAAAGTAGTTTTAGAATTCTAACATAAACTATAATACTTAACCTATTTGAGTGCTGAAAATAGACTTAAAATGTTAATTGCTATCAACGTATAATCTTAAATGATAAATTGTTTTTATAAATATGCGAGAAATCAATACTTAGGAAACACCTTAATAATTTTATATGCGAAAAATCGATATAAATTATTTTTATACGAGTATCAATATCAATATCAATCAATGACACAATATTATCATGTTAATCAAAATACAAAAGAGTGGGAAAGATGAAATTCAATCTCTATTCTTACAATTGAAGCAGCAAATTATGTGACTTGCTTTGTTATTAATCATTGTCATCAGATACTAATTTAAAAATTATTTATAAATAATAGAAACTAATTTAGATACTAATACTTTTTTAGTCTCTAAAATAATATATAATTTAGTTAATATAAAAATTAATTATTTTTATCTCCACAATTTATTTTTATCTAATGATTTGTTTGATTTTATGTTAATTAAAGTTTCAAGTCTTTAGTTTAGTTTAGAAGTAAAAGAAAGAATATGAATGATATAAACAATTAGAATTGATGACAAGAAATTGTGAGATGAAAGAAGGTCGAATATGCCTTTGCCCTTTGCGGTTATTTCCACACTTTTTGATATGGCGTAGGGTTTTCAAATGCTTAAGAAAGACTAAAGGATAGAAGCAACTAATGTGTAATTTAAAAAAAAATGTAATACATAAGCCAAATGTCATATAGTTATTGGTTGATTTTGTCAAGATACCTCTTACCATGTAATGCACTACTTCTTTTATCGGTAAGCATAATGTGATATAGTTAATATTGGAGTACTGATATATTAACATTCTTAATAGGGAAAATATATACTTTATACTTTAATAAATTAATATTTTATTTACTTTTATTTTATTTTTAATTTAAAATATTATTATAGACATATTAAATATATGTTTTTTATTGTTCAATAGTGTCAAATAAAATTTTCTCTTATTAGTCTCTTTTGTCAATATACACTTTGTTTTACCATATAATGCATCAATGTTTTTATTAGAAAGGAGTAAATTTGTAATTGTATCATAACATTTTGACATCCAACACATTTTTACACCCATCTTATATTCTTCATTGTATCCTTTATTTTTTTTATATTAAAGTTCATTTTTTAATGAGTATATTACTCTTAAAAGTGAGTTGTTAAATGATTGGTGAAATGTTAAAATATTATTTTTATGAGTAAATTTTTTAAATGTAACTTAAGAATGAAGAATATTGGCATTATTTTAAAATAAAGCAAGAAAGAAAACGTGTCGTATTAGAGGAAAAAAAGAAAGTTTCCCTCGAAAAGGATTGTGTAGTCGATTATAGGCGAGAATGGCCCACCACCATTAAAGTTAACGCGGAAACCATAAAAAAGGTTCATGATTTGGATTGGAAAAGAAACCACCAAGTAAATTCCGGAGTCAGAGTCTCCCATACAAAACGAAATGGTCCCATCAAAACCATGCCTCATTTTCTCACTTCACCATTTAATCATGCCACATTCTTTGCAAAAACAAATGCCAAATTTTCCACATCCATAGAACACTACTTCACCCCCTCAATACCTTCCTTCTCTTCCACCAATGCTTCCTCAGCCTAAAATCCCAGAATCTCACCATGGTACCCCAGCAGCTTCCCCTTTGAAATCTGTGAAGTTACCCATATATCCCGTAGAAGAACATCATAAATATGTTTTTCCACTAGCGTGGATTGTGGTGGCGTGCATAGTTGGCGTGTTCATGTTTCTGTTCACTGTGTTCACACTCATAAGGTACTTTTACTCCAGGAGATATAACCGCAGCCCAAATGGAACAAGAGACACGCCCATACTGTTCGATTTGAACGGAGATTCTCCCACTTCGGATAACGATAATGACGTGGACCAAGACGACTTGGCGGCTGTCCACCATGTATGGTACATCCGCACCGTCGGTCTCCAACAATCGCTTATAGACTCCATCACCGTCTTCAAATACAGAAAAAACGAGGGAATCATAGACAGCTCCGAATGTTCCGTGTGCCTCGGAGAGTTCGAACACGACGACACTCTCAGGCTGTTGCCCAAGTGCAGCCACGCGTTCCACGTGCCTTGCATTGACACGTGGCTCCGGTCCCACAAAAACTGCCCCCTGTGCCGCGCACCCGTGGTCTGCGATGAAACTGGAGCCGTTGATCAGAATGTTCAGATGGATTCGAGCGTGTCTGATCATCAGAGTCAGAATCATGTGGTTCAGGTGGAGGATTCTGATGACGGAGAGGGATTAGAAGGTGGTGGTGGTGGTTCTGGTGAGTCCTCTGGTGGAATAGAAACACAGCCTCTGAGGAGATCGGTTTCGATGGGTTTTTCTTCTGCTTCAAATTCAATGGTGTCTCGTGATGTGGGGGTGGATATAGACACCCCTTATGGCGAAAAAGTGAGTTCGACTAACAAGGGCATGACTCGTATGAGTATTATTGAGAAACATGGAAGTGGGAGTTCGTGTTCGAGTTCAAGTTCAAGTTCAAGTACCATTCACAAGTTGGCTTCAGTTGGACGTGCGTTGCAAAAGGGTCCAGTCTCAATGAGACGATCGTTTTCACATAACAGGAAATTTTTGTTCTCCACACACTCCAGGAGTCAGAGTTCTACTCTTCCAATATAACGAGTTTAACACTGCATCGAGGGATTTTGTGCTGTGTAATGAATGTTAATGGAGGAAGATGAAGGTTGTATACACATGTCTCTGTCTGTGTTCCCTAACCGACAAAACTATGCTTCAGATTTAGCCTTATGAATGTACTAAACGTATATGGCTGTAGAAGATTATAGTGATAGAAAAGTTTAAGAATTTTGACCACTGTTTTGTCTTATTCTGCGATGTATAGATGTTCTCTTTTTTATTCTAAAGAATATCACATCGAAACCTTCGCAAGTGTTTGGTGAACTTGTATGAAACACGCCTTCGTTCCAGTGGTGCATGATTCGTATACCAGTTATAAATTAGGATTCTTATAAGAATTTATCTGGTACACATAAAATTTAAGATATATAATCTTAAATAAGATCTAGACTAAGAGAATAAAAATTCGTTTTTTTTTTTATTAAAATGATAGTCTTATAAAACTTTTGCATCCAAACAAAAGTGAAATACCAAAAAAGCATGAGATCACAAAAGCTAAATTAAAATCAAGTTGCTTCCGTGATGAGATGGTTAATGCATTTTTAAGATAAAACACTTAGACAAAAACTAACATTTAAACTTAATTTATAAAAGTAATTTATAAAATGGAGTTTACATCTTATGAAATATTTATATTTTTAAGTAATATGATATTTTTAACGTAATAGATAATATTTTACATGATATATTTATTAACTTTTATAGTAACCATTTCAGAAATTATACCAACAGTAATGAATGTTAAAGAAACTTTTAATAAACTTAAAGTTTAAATGTTTCCTTTATATTTTTGTCTCCATTGTTAGAAGACTCCAAATATTTATCCCAAACATTATTTTCGGTTTAATAACATGTATTTGAACTTGAGGTAATTTATAATTTCATCCTTAGACTTAAGGTTAAACTAACTTAAAAGAATTTATTAAAAGTATTTATTGAAATACATAAATTATTTGAATTAAGTTATTGTTATAACTAAATTTATTATGGATAAAGCTAACATGTGGTTCTATGGTGTAGTGGTTAGCACTCAGGACTTTGAATCCTGCGACCTGGGTTCGACTCCCGGTAGGACCTTTTTTTTTTTATTTTTGTAAGTTTATTTTCATCAATTGGGATTGTAATTTTAAATTATAGATTTTTAAAAAAATAGATAAACTGTAACACATGCTTATACGACGCGATTACTTTAATGGTACTTTTATTTTAAAAGTGCATTTAATAATTAAATCAATTAATATTAAGATGAATTAATCATCAAAGACAACTCATTCGTAAAATTTGATTTTCCTACAAAAAGAATCCATTAAATAGAACATAGTCACAAAAGAATGTTTTATTTATTTATTTCAATATTAATTAATTATGCGTGACAGTATTTAATTCGACATATAGCTAGTAGATATGATTTGTGAGAGTGATTAGAGCTCATTAATTGTGATTGTGCAATGAGTAAAGTTATTCTCATAATATTTTTTACGCTATTTTATAATATTTTTTCTATTTTTTTATTATATCACTTATTTTTTTTATTTTTTTTTATTTCTCGTTTATAGTCAATGCACACCAAATTAGGTAACCAAAGAGCATTGAAATGGAGAAGATGGTTTGACTTGGTCAGCAGAGTAAGTAGCAAACTTCAACATCACATGACTCATCCATTTGTATCAATTGAAGGATATTTCGAGGATCATAGCTCTAAACTACTACAAAATCACAAATTTCCTGCTGATTTTTATTGAATTATTTTCTCAGGAACTTCATGCAAAGATTAATGGGGATTTATTTACTTTATGATTTTTTTTCGTGCAGAATTTAAATTCACAGCAAGCTTATAGTTTTGGAAAATTTGTTGTAAATTTGTATTTGCAGGAAAAGTTAACATAATTATTTAAAATTTTGCAAGTATTTTTTTTTCAATTTTTCGTATAATTTCTATTGCTGATTTGTATATTTTTATTATTTTTAAAATTAAAATGTAATAATAAAATTTTCAATTAAATTCACTAATAATATCCTTTAATGTTACCATTTATAATTTTACTTTTGTTTCATGTTTTTCATTTTTCCCTTTATAACTAAAAGAAATTCTTCTTTTTATCATCCATTTCGATTTTTTTTTATTAGAGAAACTTCATCTATCCTCATGAAATTGAACTATACATTATTTCTCTCTCAATTTTTTATCATTTGTTTCTTAAATGGAATAAGAAATAGTTAGTAGTTTTTGTTAAAAGTTTGAGTAGATTGAGGTGTGAGGTACTATTTTTTTCTTTCTTTCTTATTTCTTATATAAGAATTGAGTTACCTTTAAGTAATATATATTTTATTAATTTTTTTCTTCAATTTTTTCTTGGATTCATCTTTAGCGAAATTAAACTAATTAAGTTCATCATCAGTCCCTACATTATAGAAAACTCACTCATAGATTTAAAATTCACAACAAAAGATTTTACACATTTTGAAATAAATATTTTTTTTAAGAATTTTTTTTTTGCAAAAATGCAAAAGATTTATTGTAACATATATGTTTTACTACTTATGTTATATATATCATAACTCAAAAACATCAACATATCAAGTACTTGATTTTATTTTTTTTAATATTTTTGCTTGAAAAACGTCACATGAAAACATAATAATATGCATGCAACCCATAAGTTAGTTCAAATAAAAAAAAGGAAAAATGAATTTACTTTAAAAGAAATAATGACCTGATAGACTTGTTATACTCTCTATCAGGATTTCTATATCTTCTAAAAAATAATAGATTTTTCAGAATCTTAGAAAAAAGTCAGAAAAAGAAAAAAGTAATTTGAATAAGTAATTTTTACTATTTATAAGTTTTACACTTCAATAATAAAATGTTTATATTTTATTTTATTTATACCACTTGTACATAATCTAATTGATTATTTATAGAGAAAGTACCATACGGATTACGATTCCAACAAAAATTGATTTTTGTAAATTTTTATACAAAATTCGCACAAAAATTCCCATAAAATTTTAAAATTTCTACTAGTAATGATATTTGATCAGAGTAGCGTATATTTACATGAAATGTAAGTTGTTATAGTTTCATATAGGTTCAACCAGATCTTAGACCATGTTAACTAAGAACTCTTGTTTAAGTTATTTAGCATAGGAGTTTTCTGATATGGATGCTATAAGCGTTCTTGGAGAAAACCTTCCCAATCATCGATAACTTATTTTAGAAGCAAAATTAGCAAACCAAAAAAAGAATCAGATTGAAGGTAAAATGAGAGATTATAAATCCAACCCATAATGAAAAACTAAAAATTAAAGAATACAAACTTCGTAATAAATAACATCAATACAAAAATAACAAATATTTTAGAAGGAGAAAAACAAGAAACTAAAACACAAAGGGAAAAGGGGAAATCAGAAAAACAAAACAAAGGAAAAAAAAATGCAAATGTTCCACCTTCAAAAGTAGATATGTTGACTTATGTTGACTTAATAGATGTGATGTTATGTTTAGCTGTTTCTGAAAAGTTTAGTATGAAGTATGATGTAGTGATTAATCCTTGGCGAAATAAATATAAGCAAGTCATTTTGTTCAGAAAGATCCCATCATACTAAAGATAACTTGCTAGGTTTAACTTATTTTAAAAAGAGAAGTAATTATTCTGTATCAATTTCAAACAAAATTAAATATGTAATTATTTTTTTCTAAAGCAATCTATCTATACTAAACAAGTGAACAAATCACATCCACTATGCAAAACACGATGAAGAATAAGAAACTAAAGTCAAACTTGTTTAATGTGTGATGTCACTCCAAAAACAAATTGAGGGAATGAGATTGAGTACGCATACTAACCTTAAAACCTATTCACGAAAAAATATGTAAATGGGGTAACAATTGTCGTAGCTTTTACTTTCTGCACCTCATTTTTTAACCTACACTCCCATAGTTTTTTAAAATAATTATTTTACCTTTTTTTTAAAGTGACTCCCGGATTATCTATTTTTAAAAAAAAAAATCATAATACAATTTCTGAAATGCATGAAATATAGTTTTTGAATAATATAAATTTTCAGAACAAGATTTTCAAAATAAAATTTTTAGGATACATAAAATATATTCTAAAACAAATTTACTGAAACAGGATTTTTAGAAAGTATATAGTACCTGAAATACATTTTTCGGAATGAACTTTTTGAAATGAGCTTTCTGGAACATGAAATGTGTTTCTTCTTCTTCTTCTTCAGCGGTGATGCTGCAGTAGCGGAGATAGCGGTGGTGGTGTGGAGTGAGTAGAAACGACGGAGGACAATTCAATTATTTCAGCCAATTATGGAGGTGCAGGTTAGAAAATGGAGAGTACAGGAAGTAAAAGCCCATAGTGTAATATAAATCTGTGAAACTTTTACTTGTGGGACTAGTTTTCTTTTTTTCACACTTCTTCAAACTGTTTACACTCCGTCTTTTCTATATTTTTTTCTTTTCTCTAAAGGCCTACCAAACTCATCCTTAATTACTTGTAACACCCAATGATTTGAGTTTTAAGATAGTATTTAGAAAATATATTTACTCTATATTACAAATATAAAAGAACTATATAACTGAATCAGTTATACATATATATTTACCCTAAATTCAACGAAAATAAACAGTTAGAGATAATGTTCTACTCACACCCTCTAAAATAAAGGTATACATTAACAAAATATGGTTGTTAACTCCTCTAAAGAAAGGATCACCAAGTACTATAAAAGGGTCTTAGTGAACAAAGGTAAGTGTTATTTCATACACATCACCCCATACTAATTTTTATATGCGGCTTAATCGTCGGAGTTTTTGTCGATAAATAGAGCTCTTCTTACTGTGAATTTTAGACATCTCAAAGCATCAACAAAAGGAAGGCCAGAATCCACCCGATTCACGTCAGCCGATGAGAACAAGATCAAAGTTTGGAATTCGTAGTTCCAATGCCTAGGAGAAGTGTTGAAATGTAAATGTTGGAATCAACTAACAAACAATAGAATACAATATATCAGATTTTTATTTTTAGTAAAAGTCATGTTTACTGATAAGATAAAGTTATGCTAGTCCTATGTTTTTAGGCATGATCTTTTAGTGGGTTTGCTTATTTATCAGCATTTTTGTTTACACGTTTTATAGATACATCGCTTCACATATATGAATAAAGTATGCTTTCAGCAGTTCCAATTTCCTGTGTTTTCTTATTCACTTTACGCTTAATAGATGCTGTTATCAATAAAAAAACAGAATTAATGCAAGCCCTGGGAAAATATGCAACTCATACAAATGCAGGAAGAAGAAAATTTCAAATGTTCCACATGTTTTCATAGATGCTTATTGTCTGAAGGTGAAGCGGAATCAAGAATTGATTGCACATGAAGAAAAATAACTGGAAGCACAACGGAACATTACCAACTATCTTAAATTGGCTAAATATAGTACACAAGTTTTAACGCATGAATTATTCATTCATGAATGTCGTTCCTATTGTTTTGAAAATTGTTAGTACAATTATGACAATGTTGGATATATGTGTCTGGCAAAACAAAAAAATCCTTTATATGGACTTGATAACTGCATTTGAAGAAAAAAAAAACTGGGATGAAAAAGATTGATATTCAAAGCCATTTCTTATAAACCAATATGTAAAATCTCTTAACTGCCTGGCCAACTACAAAATATCCAAGAAAAAGAAGTAGCAAAAATCCGAAATATGAGAGAGGCAGAAGGGAGAATCCCATGACCTTCCCAATGGATGTGAAAGGAAGTGCAATCCCAATTGCAGAAGTCAGAACAGTAGAGAAAATCACAGGCCAAGATGCAACCTCCTGTATGAAAGGGATTTTCTCTGTCCTGATCAAGTGGATGATGAGGGTCTGCAAGAGGAGACCTTCAATGAACCAAGCTGAATGGAAAAACTTTTGAGTCACATCAGTGTAAGCCTTGTAATAAAACCAAAGAAGCATGAGTGTTGCCACATCACACAGAGTGCACACTGATCCATTCCATAATATGAACATGAACAAGCCTCTTTCTGAGGACTTGTGAGGTGTCTTAACATACTCTTCATCCATCTTGTCCCAGGCAATGGCAATCTGTCCCACACTGTAGATGAAATTCTGAGTAAGAAGCTGTCTAGAAGTTAGGGGCTCATACTTCAAAAGCAGTGTTGCTATGAGGAGTGAAATGACACTTCCCAAGTTAACAATAACTGACATCTTAACATACTTCATTGTGTTGCCAAAAGTGAGTCTGCCATGCTCCACTCCCGCAACAAGCACGTTGAGGTCTTTCTCAAGTAAGATAATATCTGCCATGTCCTTTGCAATGGCCACTCCTGAATCCACAGAAATGCTTACATTTGCTGCATCTAAAGCCAGTGAATCATTCACTCCATCTCCTAAGAACCCAACAACATGGTTTCCAACTGTTTGCAAGGATTGCACCACATGGAGTTTCTGAATTGGAGTGAGACGTGCTAGTACTGTGGCTCTTTTAACTGTCTCATGGAACGTGTCTTGATCAAGTAGCTCTAGTTCAGGACCTGTTATTACGTGATTGGTGCTTATGCCAACTTCCCTGCATACCCTCGTTGTCAAGGAGAGAGAATCACCTGTTAAAACCTTTGCTTTCACTCCCTTCTCACACAAACGCCACAGTGCTTGCTTTGCTGTGTCCTTAGGTGGGTCGAAAAACGTTATGAGGCCAAGGAACACCATGTCTTTTTCGATATCCTCGTCTTCTCTCTTGCTTCCATTACTTGTTTCACATGTTTGTGTCTGCAATATCACATGTAATCTGAAATAGTCACTGAGGTGCTCCTTCTCTAATCCTTTCATACTAAATTTTTATATGACCTTGTTATGCAGAGATTGTTTCTAACACTCTCCGTAAAAAATATATTGACAAGGTTCAACCTATTTAATGCTTATGCAGAGAGAGATAGCCACAACATTGTCATGTAAATATTCAACATGAGAGGACCATTCCCTACAATAATGAGAAATTATGGTATTATCCATGGTCTTAGTAAATTTTCATGCGACATAAAGCGGAATTTTACTAATTCTTTATCATAAACTGTAACACAGTCATGTATTATGTATAGATTGACCATGATCATAAATATGTGCTGGTCTGGAACCATACTGTAATTTATCCTATGAGAATAGTTTTGATAGTGTTCTTTTTAGTGAACTTTTCCTATCTAAATGTGAAGAGAATTTAAAGAAGACACAAGAAGTGGTTCTAATCCATTCAAACTGTCTTGATGCAAAATGCAAAATCAATGTCATTGGTATGAAAAGAAAGATTAAAAAGAAGAAAAGACACACCATTTCAAGCTTCCTTATAGCTACTCCTAAAATCCTTAACCCTTCATTGCTAATATCTTCTGAAAGATTTAAAATACGCTGATAATCATCGGAAGAGAAGAGGCAAATTTCATCTTTATCGAAATTCTCAATGAAAGAACAAACTTTCAATACTTCTAATAGTGCTCCTTTTGTTACCATGAACCTGCCAAAGAATTGTGAGTGTCTGTCTTCTGTTTCTAAGATGACAGATACTCTTCTTCTTATGAAGTCAAAGGGAATCTCATCTATCTTCCTCCACTTAGATGGCCGAAACCTGAATCCATTTGAATATACAAATGCCAGAATAGCATCATCCAGAGGATACTTCTGATCAGTCTTAAAGTAGGAGTTGAGGAAGGCATAGCGTAAAACTTTTTCTTGGGGTAAACCCATGTAGTCAAGATGATTAACCATGATTGCATGATTCATTGTAAGGGAGCCTGTCTTGTCAATACAAAGAATATCCCTGCAACATTAAAAAATATAAGTACATGGAAAAAGAATTAGCTAGAAAGATGCACATTTAGTGTCCAGGTCATCAATCAATTGACTTCTAAGTAATACTTACATTGATCCCATGTCGCGTATAGATCTTAAACTCTTTACTATACACCTGTCTTTAGCCATAGCAAGTGCTCCTTTTGCAAGGCATGTGTTAACGATAAGGGGAAGCATCTGAGGATTCAGGACAGATGCAACAGAGATGGCAAAAAGAACGCTTTGGGTCAAATCAAGAGATGTCATGTAATTTACCACAAACATGGTGGTGACAACTACTAGCATAACAGAAATAAGCAAGTAAAATATCCATTTGAGACCCTTTTCAAATTCATCTTGTGGCTTCTTCTTCCCAACTTTTGAAAACATGGTGCTCATGTAAGTATTGGATCCAGTTGAAACCACTAGGCCTGTTCCAGTACCTGATACCACGTTTGTGCCCTGTGATGTTAATGACTAATCATTTCTCAGAAAAACTCACCATTCAATCAGACAATCTCTGATACCAAATTTAATATTTTTGAGGCTACAACATCTTAAAGATATAGGAAATTACAAAATTGTAAAATAGGTAATTAATGAATCGAAGACACGAATTTGGATCCTCATGCATGAGTTAAGTACATCAAAAGTATTAGTATATTACTGTGATTTGAGTTTCTTAACGCAAAAGACAAGACATAAATTATTTGACATGTATTAGTATATTACTGTGATTTTTATGGCTGTTTAAGGTCCACAGAAATTTATCTTTGTCAAATAAGAGAAATAAACTTGCTACATTTTAGTGAGGAATTTGAATTGTAAAGAATGGAGCCTCAGATAAAGGGACATTGTTTAGAACCTTAATTGAAGATTGGTATGGTGTTCCTTGTTTCATCTATCATTGAAACAGTTTAGTAGTTTACACACACAAAGATTCACTGATAGTTCATGGCTCTTTAACCTCAAGCAGATTATTGTGTTCTAGTAATTGTCGCATCTTTAAACCTTTCGCTTTCTATTTTTTCTACAGTTTCGGTCTTGCAGAAGCATCCAAGCCAAGCTCTAATGCTGTTAAAGATTTCACAGCTAAACAACATTCAAGTCCTCTCCTCGTGTTTTCAAAATCTATAGGGCAATGTTAAGCTTTTACTTTCTTCTTAGAGATAAAAACAAATTTCATGGTTCAATACCTGCATGAAGAAGTATGAAGAAAAAAGAAAACAGAGAATTACTACACAGCAAATTGGTTTTGTCCTTTGGGTTTGGACTTGACATTGGACTAGTACTAGCTATGGATTTGCACTTGGATGTGTCTCTTGGATTTGACCCTTTGAACAAAACATAAAGGAAGGATTTGGTCCTTTCCAATTTTATAGAGTATTCAAGTTCCACCAAATTTTGTTCTGTAAACTGAAGCTATAACTTGCATTGAACAAAAATACAGACAGGGATGTGTTACTAACTCACTCACCATAAAACAGATGTTTTTTAAATCCAATAAAGGAGTAGTGTAGTCTTCTCTGATATCAGCAGTTTTGTCAGTTGTCCAAGATTCCCCAGTTAGTGAGGCCTGGCTGTTAACAAGGTATGAAAAACATCATTTGTTATTTAGTTATCTAAAATGGAAAAAGGTAGAATACAAGTGTCCACGGCCATTTACTAAAAAAACAGATTTCCCAATTGAAATAACATACCTCACAACAAGTTGCTTAGAAGATAACAATCTGATATCTCCAGGAAAGAGATCTCCAGGTTCAAAAATTAAAATGTCACCTGGAACTACATCCCTGTGATCAACTTGAACAACAAGTTCTTTCTGAACAACTCTACCAGCGCATCTTTGAACTTTTATTGGACATTTTACAAATTCTGAAAGCTTCATTGCTGCTTTTGAGCTGTTGTATTCCTAATATACACAAACAAAGTTCCGAGATTAGAGTGAAAGGAAGAGAAACCCCCATTCCACTACTTCAAGGAAACCAACTAATGAAGAAAAACGTGAAAAACCTGATAGAAACGGAGGGTGACACTGATGAAAACCAGCACGAGCATGATAAATCCATTTGGACTGTCACGGGCAATGAATGACATAACTGACAAAACAATCAGAATGATATTAAAAGGGTGGAAAAGAGCATTTCGTAGAAGATGCCACCATCTTGGAAAGGAATACTCAAGTGGAACATTTGGCCCATTTTCCCGAAGTCTCCTCTCTGCTTCTGTGAAGCTTAAGCCTGCCAATAATTGAAAAATACCTTTCATATTACACAAAACTGGATGGTGATGTTTAATTCTCTTAGAATTTGAGTTTGGTTTTATCTTAATCTCATAAATCAGCTGATAAAGCATCCCTTGAAGTTGCAAATTAAAGCAACCCCGAAGAGACTGCAATTATGGAAGGTTAGTATAATCACTGGAATTTTAATATTATCTTAGAATTTGGATTTAAAATTAACTTAATCTCACTGGTTTATAAAATAAGGATTGTCCAAGATTCATAATCATAATTTAAATCCAATCTCTAACTAATGATGGACTAAATCATCATCTCAAGGTAGCAATTGAGATAACAACAAAAAAATATTGCAACAAAGACGAGTTAGGAATGATGGATTAAAACGATTTTCAAACAAATTCACTAACCATAACAATGAAAACACAGGACCCTGCAGTTATAGGTAATCAAGATAGTTTATAGAAAGTCACAAGTTCAAACTCAAGTAAAATCATTTTACACATACAAAAAAAAGTAATAAAGTAGACATTTTTTGAGTGCCAATGTAGAATTCACAAAGTACAGCACAGTGAAGACACTTGCCTCTTTCAGTGGACCTAACGTACTCAAAGACCAAGTTCTTATCAGTCTGAGCCAAGGTGTATAACCAAGAGTAGACTTTCTCCTCATCCTCAGTTTTTGAGCCCCCATTAACTTTTCCTACAATTGAACTCAACCCAGATAAGCAGAAGACCAAAACTAATACCTTAGTATATAATATAACAGTACCTAGCTAGAGAGAAGTGTGAATAAAAGGGAGGGAAAATGGAAGAAGAAAACAAGGTAAGGAATACTTGAAGGAATGAAGCGGCGCAAGAATCCAAAGCGTGAAAAGGGAAAGCAATCTTTGTGGGAACTTGGCCGGTTTACAAGAGACTGCCTTATAGTATTGGAGGTAGGAAGCATGTAATTACTGGTGCCATTGGCAAAAAAATTGAAAATTTTGGTTTTTCCCATGAGGACATTGAAATAATGGGAGAGGAAGAGAAGGGGAGAGTTAAGAAAAAAGAGAGGAGCATTTGCATGTACATGTACATGATGACGATGTTGTTGTGGTTGGGGTAGGGAGATTTGAATAGAAGGTGGAGAGTGCATGCAATTTTTGTCCACCTTGTGTTACTTCCCGGGCTTCTCTCTAACTAACGAAACAAGGATGACAGTTAGGTGAGTCACCCTAGTGCTTGCTTTGCTTCACTAATGAATCAGTAGGTTACGTGTGTAAAGTAAAGGTTGGTTTGGATTTTAGAATTGAAATCCGAATCACTATTCATAGGTTGAAAACCTTCAACCAAAAATTAGAACAAAAAAAGGTAAGAGAAATTCTTACCAAGTAGTTCTAATAACTTCTCAAGTGACCTCTACAATAACATATAATAGTGATTTTAAAGAACATTTACAGCAAAATATGGTATAAAAGCTATCTATACACATGTCTTCCTATAAAAGAGAAACATGTATCTACGAGATAAATCAAAGTTACAATTTGCTCCCCGAATACAACCAATGCTCAACATTATGAAAGAAGACATATGCTAGGGTTGAGATGCCATTGTGAAAATGCATAAAGGAAGTTCTTGTTGGATGCTTTAAGCCACACAAAATGCAAAAAGAAACATCCTGGAGTACTTTTGCCTTGTCAAACATTACTCTTTCAAAAATATTCGCATCCCTCCATTTCCATATATTCGTAACTATAGTTGAGATATTACCATTTGCCATTTGTATTATTTTAGCAAATAATTCATAGGGATGGTGTAGTCTAACTCATTTTGGCACAATCTCTCATTGACCTACCAAAAAACAGGATGAGATGAGTTGGTCGGATGTGGTAAGATGAGCTGAAAATCTTGATTCAACGAGTCAAGAAGGGTTGTCTAGAAAGCTAACTCACCAATTGACAAGTTTCTTTTAAAATTTGTTTTATATTATAATGTCTACCTGGTTTAGATAAGTTTTATTGTTCAATATTGTTCCTAGGGAGATGGATCTAGAGAATTATTGAAGGCTTCATTTTCTCCTTTTTTCGAGCAGGGTGTTAGGGCTCTACTATGATCCTTCCGGCCGTCACGCTACTCCTTCGGCTCTCTGTCTCGGGTGAATGCCAAATGGGAGAGGTACCTGCAGAAGGCACTTCGACGCTCAAGTCAGTAAAAATGGTGTTCGGCACTCGGATATGTGTATAGTAATAATGACGTACCTTGTTCCTTGGAATGTGTGTTATTTATTTTAATGGATTTATTTCATTGGGCCTATTAGTGGAATGGATCACACATATGGTTGCATTACCTAATTCTTAATGGTGGTTTAGCTTCACTCACCTTGGTTTAAGCGTTAATGATTAATTGTGTCGGCCGGTCAGACCGTCCACGGGGTCTCGATCATCTCGGTCGGAGACCGAGTCTCGATCAGCTCAGTCTCGCCTCATACCAATACAAAGACTAATAAGAAAAATTAAAATATAATTATCGAAAAATAAATTGAGAAATATTCGTATCGGATAATTATTAGAGGAATTTTATCACAAATCTACTCAATAAAATAATAAATCTTAATATAAATAATTAGGATCAAATAATAATTAATTAAAAAATAAACGATAACATGAGGCAAAAACTGGGGAAGAAGACCTTATTTTTAGCGAAAGATTATAAGTCCAATAGGGTATACTTGACTATAAATAAGACTGGTAGCAGCTAAATAAAATAATAAAGCCTAATAAGTAGAGTCAAATAATAATTAATTAAGAAAATAAAAAAAAATATATATAAGAAAAAAATTAGGAAATAAAAAAAAAATTAACAAAAGAGTTATAAGCTCCATAGGGTAATAATGTATAATTAAGATTAGTAAAACTTAGAAAAAGACCATACATTTAATGCTCTACAAATATATATATCACTAAAAAAAATCATTAATATTAACTAAATTTAAAGATAAAAATAAATAGTCATTATATTAATTAAATTAGATACTAATTTAGAGAATAAAAAATTATTTATATCTAAAGTAATATTTTATTATTAATAAAAAATTATAAAATGGTTTCTAAATTTGTACCTAATTAGTTACTTTAAGTTTTAACGACTAATATTTTAGATTCTAAATTACTCTCTAAAATATTAATAGAGACTAAGTTAAAATATAAAGTAATAAGTAGTTTAAACATTGGTACATAATAATACCAATTTAGAAACTATTTTATAAGTTTTTATTAATAATAGAAAAGCACTTTAGATACTAATAATTTTTTAGTTTATAAAATGGTCTCTAATTTAATTAAATAGCATTTAATTATTTTTGTCTCTAAAATTAGTTTCTATTTAATGATTTTTTTTTAATGTATATATATAAATTAAAAGTATATTTAATTATATAAATATTTTTAAAAAACTTCATTAATTAATATCTTTAAAATAAATTAAAATAATTATTCTTTTTAAATTATTCTAATATAATTCATAATGGAGTTATTAATTGTTTGGGGTTAAAGAAGAAGTTCAAAATTCTCAAAAGACGTGGACTTATTAGTCCCAAGAACAAACAAATTAGAGTGTCAACAAAACTTTTTGCAATTGTAAAAAATCAAATAAAAGGCCCAACAATCATGGAAGGGGGAAAAGGGCATTCAATGAGTTGTATAGACAAAAGATTGGGTCCAGCCAAGAAATTAAACACTGTACAAAAGCAATAGGGTCATGATGTGACCCAAGCAAATTTTAGACGGTCTAGAACTTTTTAATAAGCCTAATTTTATGAATTTAAATTTGATGTAGCCAAAATTTACTAATATTTGAAATATGATATAAACATACATAATATTAGATATTTTAATGTGAAAAAATATTTATTAAATGTAACTGTTTAAAAATTATTTTTTTCAAAAAAATACATGACATTTATATAGAACTGACACAATTTTGAATAAAATAAAGTACCTAATGGGTTCTGAAAGATAAAAGTGTCAGCTAATTGTTTTTTTAATAATTTCTTTATCACTTGAGTCCTTAAATTTTTATAGTTGTCAAGTTAGTCCTTGTATTAGTAGTCTTTCAAAGTTATAAGTGATTGATTATTTTTTATTTATTTTTTCACTTTAATCCTTAAATATTATTTTGGTTGTGAATTGGAAGGTTTATTGACAAAAGTGGAAAGGGTCCTCACACATGGTCCCCAAAGCAAAACAGGCGTTGACCCTGTTATCGAAAGGTTATTAGAAAATTTTGATTAGTTTAGAAACCATGGTATTACCTTCGAGAACGTGTCTTCAACATGAAAGTGGATTCATTATGTAGAGTTACATATTGTCTAGTGATAGGAATTTGCAAATATAGTATTGTAACGAGGTAAGATTGTAACCTATCTTTGACACTAAACTCAGCCACAACATTACCAGAATCAACAAGGAAATAACATTATAAATACAAACCAATAAATCAGAAGATACCTATTTTTCTTAAGTAAGTCTATAAATATTGGCCTATAATCAAGCAAGCAAGAATATATATATAGATATCAAATGTTAACTTAGGAGCAAATTTAACAACTAACTAGCACACTCTAATCCAAGTAATCATGACTAAATACAATCAAATTAAAATAATAGTTAACAAAATCAACAAAAATAACATAAAAAATAGGAGGTGCAGACCTTAATTTAGGATATTAGAAATCTAAAGATTAAATTATAATATACATGTGGATATAAATCTTAACTTACCAGATAATTTTTATAGGATTGAATTAAATTAAAACTTTACTTTTATAAGATAATATCAAAGTTTTTGAATTTTGTTTTAATCAAGTTTGTTGGACTTATATTAATATATTGATTAATATATTAAAGATTTCATATCAACTCAAAATTTAATTAAATTATAATATTTAAGTGAGTTAATTTTTATAAATAATTACTTAAAAATCAAGAAAAGACTAAGTGTGTGTTTGTTTTTGGAGATGATGGAGGTTGAGGTTGATGGTGAATTGACCGTTGTTTGCTTTTATGAGAGGGGAGATTGAGGGTGAGAGTGAATGGAAAGTTGAGATATTTAGGATCCTCTCATAATTGAAGAGAAAGGAGAGTGAAATGAGATGAAAAAACCATGGTGCTCTTAATTTCTCATACAATAATATTAATAATGGAAATTATTATTAATAATAATTTTGTGTATATATATAACATAACATAATTTAAATAATCATAAATAATATTAAAATTATCTAAATAAATTAACTTAAGTAACAAAATTAATTAAATTAATAAAATGAAAATTACTAAAATTATACTTAAATTTAAAATTATATTTAATTATTTCTTTGAATTTTACATTTTTTTCTTTTATTTATAAATGAAACATTAAATTATTTTAATTAACATATATAAAGGTAAATTTGTAATCTTACAATTTACACTATTCAAAATAATTTAAAATACTCTTACAACCATCTCATTACTCACTATCTCAATAAACTTTCTTCACACATTCACTCTAACATACCATAATTCAAACACACTTATTTTTTCACACTTTCTTCTCACACTCTCACTCTCTCACACCCTCAACTTTCCACTCCCCAGTCCCTCACTTTTGAATGAAGTATTTTAAGAAGTATTTAGCATGAAGAATTATGGCTTATCTTGATCACTTGTTGAGTCATGTATGATGAAGTTGACTATAAATCCAAAGTTCAGATAAAAATAGAATAAGTTCTGTATCCCATTTACTATGAAAAAATGTAAGTAAAAGTCACTATTAAGTACTATCATAAAAAAAATTGTTTAGAGAAACATATAATATCAGGGAGACTTACATTATTACATATACTCAGTTATAAAAAAAAACAAAAAAAAAAAACAGTGGCTGCATCAAATTTCATGCTGAATATATTTCCCTGTGAGTCTCTTTAGTAGCAGACAAATAAGAGAAAGGAAAGGGGGAGGACAAGAGTGGAGCAACCAGGCTAGAAAGCTAAAAACATACACATTATTTTAGCCTCCACACAACACGCTTTGCCCCCAAAGTTCATCTCACATGCAATATGCAAATAATACACGAAAATAAGATTTAGTGCTAGTTTTGTGGGTCTGCTATAATATGTCCTACATATTTTATTTTCTCTTTTATTTTGGTGAGCCAAGTCTTGTCATCGAGGGAAAAAGCATAAAAGATGCTTGTGTCTCAGTATTTATATTAAACTATAAGTTAAAATAAGAAGTTAAATGTGTATGAATTTGGAGTTTTGTGGTCCGAAATCTAGTGCCCTAATGATTGAATGACATTGGTGGGTTATGACTGTACGGAAATCGCTGTCCCAAACTTCCTGCATTTTTCAATCAAAGTTAATTAATTATAGGAAGAAGAAGACACCCAATTATTTACATATTAATTATTATTTTCAGACATTGCTGCTCCAGCTTGATTTTTGTCCACGACCGAAAAGAAGGCTCAAAAGGGAATGGGAAAAGGTGGGGACAAACAAAGAAAAACTATCCACTGAAAGCGTGTGCATGAGTTGTTTCAGAATCAAGCAACGGTGTTGCATTAGATAAACCTTTTAGTTGGCACCCCAAAAATATTGAACCCCATTGGCTAACTCCACACATTTAACTGTGATCTCTCAATCTGTGTGGTTTCTTTTTAAACAAGTGTTCATCAGGTCAACAGTTAAATATGGTAAGAACAAAAACAAGAAAGGGCATCATATTCTATTTTTTCTTTTTTCATTATCTGAATGTATCATCTGTCGGGATCAATCTTTATAAAAAAAATCTGACATATTCTTTCGTAGCTTCAGTTTTTTTGTATTTTTCAATAATCTCAGCCACTTTAAGGCATTAATACAAATTGATAACAGCATTTTATATATATATATATGATCAAACTATTTATTACTTTTGCTTATCAAAATAGCATTAATAGATATCACATTATTTCTTTTAGCAGAATAAAAGATATTAGTGTATATGTTAATTACAGTATCTATGCACTATATAAACAAACCCTAAACCATGTTCGTGAAGAGATAGAGTGAAACAATAGCAAGAAGTAAGAGATATACATGGCCAGTGGCGTCACTACAGTTGACTGCGAGAAACAAGTTAGATCATGGAGGCTGCTACGCTCTCTCATGCAACTCTTGATTCCCACATGCAATTGTGCCACCATTATAGATGACCAAGATCTAAGAAACGAATGCCATGAAAACCCCACCAAATACTATTCACCATCACTGATGATGAGTTCCACCACCATCACAGGCACCATCTTCGGATACCGAAGAGGAAAGGTGAGGTTCTGCATTCAGGCAAACGCCAACTCCAACCCTATTCTCCTCCTAGAGTTGGCAGTTCCAACAACCATCTTGGCCGAGGAAATGAGAGGAGGAACACTCAGAATCGCTTTGGAGAGTTATAACAGCGGTGACAGTGAGGGCATCAATAATAACAATACAAACACACTTTTGTCCACTCCTTTGTGGACTATGCACTGTAATGGGAGGAAGGTAGGGTATGCCGTTAAGCGTAGACCCTCCAACACTGATTTTGAAGCGTTGAGGTTGATGCGTTCGGTTGTGGTGGGAACTGGGGTGATGAAGTGCAAGGAGTTGGGGAACAAAGAAGATGGTCAACTCATGTATCTTAGAGGAAGCTTTGAGAGGGTTCGTGGCTCAGAAAACTCTGAAACTTTCCATTTGATTCATCCAGAAGGGGACATGGATCAGGAGCTTAGTGTTTTCTTCTTAAGGTCCAGATGACCTTTTGTTTTATTTGTTTGCACAAGTTGGCTTAGCTTTTTGAGCTGTGCTTAACTTTATCAGAGCAGAGAGAGCTTAGCATGGCTTTAGTTTACTTATTCTTCCAACTCTTTCATTTTATATATTTTGCCTCCCACTGATGGTTTTGGGAAAATTTACTACTAAAGATGTAAATTTGTTTGCAAATTATTCGAATGGGCATTTTTTTTAAAATTTGTTATCATAGGTAAGTGATGCTTTGTTGTTTTACAATCATGTTTATGAAAAATGACTTCAAAATCAAAGTTAAAGTTGAAAAAGTTGTATATGAGAAGCAGGAATTTGATTTAATTTAATAATTTTTTAAAAACTAAAAGTTGTATATGACAAACATTACTTTCATTAACCCCAATTTTTTATACAATCAAATTACAACTCCCAATATTATTATTTTAATATTTTTTTATATAATTTAATTACAAATTTACCATTTATTATATATATTTATTTTTAAATCTATCACATCAAGAATTATATACAACTCCAAAAGTTGTGAACCAATCATTTTCTTTTTTAAAATTGCATAATGTCACCAACAGTGTAGACACCAACAGTGACCAGAAACACCACCTGTTCGTGGTTGCAGCAGTTGTTGAGCTCCCAGTTCGGTTTCATGAACTAAAATTGCAAGAAAGAAGGAATGAATGAAAGTTAGTTCTTATGCTTGGGATCTGAAAAATGACAATGCAGTCATCAAAATGATGATTGGTTTGCTTTATTCGATCTTCCCAATCAAGATGGTGGCAGCTGAATGAATCTGGATTCAGATCAAAATTAGAAATTTATAATACTCTCTAAATCAATGATACCCTTCTCAAGTATTGGTAGATGGTAGACAGAGGTACAGTATACAACAGATTTTGTCAAACCTTTTGTCACATACCTCTTTCAGATCTAAATTCACTTTTTTTAAGAAAAGTTATACTTTGTGATAATTCAGGGAGGAAGTTGTATAATAGGACAGTTTTAACAAAAAAAATAAATTATATAATAAAAAATAAATTTGTAAATAAATGATATAAAAATAATTAAAATAATAATCCTGATAGTTGTAGGTTAATGTAGAAAAAAAGTGAATCGTAAATATATCAAAAAAATTTAATTATACACCTTCCTTTTATAAACAGGACACACTTATTAAGCACTTATTTTCTTTTCTTATATCTTTATTCTTATCAGGTCATATATTCTATAAACCCTATAACTTTTGTTCTCTCTAGATATTTCTTTGGGTGTTCATGAATTATTTTCTTTTTTTTCCAGCATAAGATTACTTTTCTTAAATTATCATATCTTCAAGTTTTAAGCAAATACTTATATAACACATATTTAAATTTATAATTTAATACAAATAATTAATAATACCTAATTATATATATAACACATTTTTTTATCAGCAATAAAATAAATAAATAAATAAATAGGGACCACTTCAGGGGTGGTCCAACCCTTATACATAAATACCTGACAATAACTCTTATTAGAACGTCTGTCTACCAGTTTGTCAAATGGACTACCAGACCAATTCTACCCAACATTACATAATCAACCTCATATAGTCCATAGGATTTAAAACTCAACTAGAATACGGGAAATAAGAAAAACAAGATTTCGCATGAATCCAAAACCATACCTTAACTTGCACTGAAGCGAACACCTCAGACACATTTACCACTCCACTATTAAAAATGACCGAGTTCCTAACATTCCAAATTTCGCTCACAATGCCAACCCAAATTGAACCCCAAACGTCGTTAACCGAAACAGAAGCCCGACTCATCCTGAATTGTGCAAAATTTGACTCAGGGTCCTTGTGAAAAACAAACGACACTCCAAGCCACTCAAAGCACAAACACCAGATACGCTAAGCAAACCTGCAAACAAAGAACAAGTGACACGACTCCTCCTCCTCCTCCCCGCACAAACAACACAAGGAATTTTCCACCGCCACTCCACGCCTTACCAAATTAACCCTTGAGGCAATCCTATTCTCCACCACCCTCCAAGCAGTGAACAAAGCAGAAGG
>Ga0123342_1002578_pt1 | contig 29961 bp, 17 predicted proteins | sample Turbeawhitnodule_FD_89960 | JGI IMG/M metagenome (GOLD analysis project Ga0123342, IMG submission 89960) | Root nodule microbial communities of legume samples collected from Mexico - Turtle bean Mexico white nodule | ecosystem: Host-associated > Plants > Roots > Nodule | place: Mexico: Nepantla... | reverse complement strand
TACCTCCTTCAGGATTTACATCTTCCTCTCTCCCAGCCTGCAACCCTGTACTGTGACAACAAATCTGCCCTTCAAATAGCTTCCAATCAAGTTTTTCATGAACGAACCAAGCATATCGAAATTAATTGCCACCTAGTTCGTGAAAAACTTAACTCTGGTCTCCTCAAACTACTACCCATTACTTCTGCAATGCAAGTTGCTGACATATTCACCATGCCCCTTGCTTCCGCACAATTCTCTACTCTCAAATTCAAGCTGGGCCTGACAAATATCTACTCCCCAGCTTGAGGGGGTGTTAATATATTTAATTTTCTATTTTAAATTATTGGGCTTTGTTTGTTTGACCCAACTTTCCTTTTTCTGTTTCAGCTATGTCTTAATCTTTTTCTTATATATACACCATGTATTTTACTCTCTAATAAAACAAGTGAATAAAAATTTCTTTTATATTTATTTTTCTCTACAATTAGGGTTCATCAAAACGATTACGTGCGATTACGTACGCTACATTAAAGCATCACATCAGACAAGGAATATTCATCTTCATTTACTGTAATAATATCATTTTCTAAACTAAAAAATTATTGGTATCTAAAATAGTTTTTATTATTAATATTAATAAAAATTTATAAAGTAGTTTCTAAATTGGTATTTAACCATTAACTATTTAAACTAAAATATTAGTAGCAAAAAATTTGATAGCTAATTTAGATACCAATTTAAAAATGAGAGGGAGGTCCACCTGCAAAAAAACTCTCTCATGATTAAGTCAGTAGGAGTACAAAGATAATGATAAATTCTTAACAAATAGCTAAGAGTAAGAGTATAGAATAAATTTTAGTGTTTTCCCTTACTGAGATAGTCATTACCTATTTATAGGTTTTGTTAGACTTAGACCATTAAAAAAATATTGAATGGTTATAATATGATATAAATTGATTTTATAACAGTAACCTATAACCACTAGTAACTTATAACTATTTATGATCTGATTTATATAATATTAAACAGACAGTTAATGTTTGATTTGTGTATCTTAAATCTGTTTGATTTGTGTATCTTAAATATTATATTAAATGAATTATGTTCTTATCCATTTTATGATGCATAGTTCTTCATTTTCATGGTTAAGGCTAATTTGTATTTTTGCTCAACCTTAGGTAAATTTTATAAGATGCAATATCCGGCACTTCCAATTTAATTTCTGATTCTTTTGCCCCTCTCAGTGCTCAGGACCATGATTCACATTAGGAACTGCATAAGCTCAAACTCACATAGACACTTTATAAAGATCACACCTTGTATTACACTGTGTTTAAGTACTTGGTGTTTAGGATATGAAACCTGAGACTATCAAAAGTTGTGATTAATGTGTAGGCATATAGATTATGAACCGGTTTTGTCGTAAACAAAGTAATCTAACTAGAATGTATTGTATATGTGTTCCTACTTATTCAATTGGATGAATACCACACCCAATCAAATAGCTGATAATTTTGTTTCGAGGATAACTCAGATAATGGGATTAAGGAGTAGCTCAAGAATGTTCATCCTCTTCCTATGGTTCTCAGACTATTTTTAGTATCTAACTCCCCACTAAAAGTTCTTTCATTAAACAATCTCAAGATCCACTTAAAAGAGTCTGTTATGAAAAACAATTTAATCTTGTCAAATAAATATTAGTTATTGTTAAGAATATTTAAATGTAAAAATAAACAAGATAAACGATAATGATTGTTGAGCTTTGGAGTGCCAACCTAATTAGGATCTCATAGTTCATGATGGTAAATGAATAATCTTCGCATAAACAAAAATAAATAATATATGAAAAGAACGAATCATTAGGTCATTAATTACAAATTATTTCATAATGACAAAGATTTTATTTCTCGCTGCTATCTGAATTGATTAATACAAATTTATTTGTAGATCTCGTTCACCGACATCTAGCATTTATCAATAATTCATAGAAATATAATCGTCTTATAAACGTGATGATTCCTATTTATGATGTTTTACGTATATGAGCTCTTGTGATGTAATTGATTGTGATGGTAGTTTTGGAGTGGGTACCACAGCATTGAATAGTTTACTAAGGAATGCAAAGGGAAGGGAATAATGAAGTATATATTTCTATTTGTTTGGATATTTGATGGGGAGGGTACAAAGGAATGATCATTTTAGTTTATTAGGGATAACTGCTTCACTATCTAACACTTGAATCTGAATATTGTTTTAATCTTGTTGCTGTTTTCTAACTTATTTTGAGTTCTGTAATCAATTTCTGGTCTTATATGATGACAATGTTGGAATGTTCATATTATATACACTTAGTTTTTAAGTTTTCATTGGTTTTTTTCTATGTAGTCATGACCTCTGTCTGTAATGGCTAAGTAATCTTTAGTCTAACATAATAATTTTGATTAAAATTAAAATTGAAATGAAGTAGTTTATGTTTGAAATTTTGTATTCCAAATGGAAAGTGTACAGAGAGTAAAACATGGTGGGAATTTCTCAACCCTATCCCAAAACTACAATTTCCACTTCTAATCATGAGTACTGTCAGGATTAAACTTTGTTTTACTTGGATGCAACCAAACAGGCTAGAAAATTGCAAAAGCTCGTGTGTGTACATCAAAAGGAAGTTTTGGCGAAGTTGTCACGTGGTGTTTGTTTGGAGAATTTGAAAAACTGATTCCAATTTAAAATAATTTTGATTTAAAAAGTAGTAAATGATTTTGTTTCTTATAGATCCAGAGTGGTGAAGTGTATTTGAATAGATGTTTGAATATGATTGTGCGTGAAGCAGTGAAGTGCAAATGGAGGATAATTGCGGGAAGAAAGGTGTGAAGTGTTGCAGTGTGTTGGAAGAAAGAGAAAATGGTAATGGTAATGGAAAAGGAGAAGTGATGAAGATTCTGTTTTCTTTGTTTGCCGTAACTTTTGGTTATTCTGTGTTTGATTTGGATAGCACTGAGAAGTTAAAAAAAGAGAACAAAGTTGCCTACCACTAGGTGTTATGCGCTGTCAGACAAAGCCTCTCACCTAATCAAAATCAACTCTCCTTTTTTCCTTTCTTTTCTCATGGTGGGGTGGGGAATTCATTTATTAATTCATTTTCTTCTTTGTTTTTCTCTCGCCGTTTCTTCCATTTCTACATCATAATTTGTTCTCTTCTATTCCATGCACAGTATCTATCTGGTAGGTCCTATTCAAAAACCTTCTCTCTCTCTTTCTTACTTTCTAAGCCCCATGTGATTGGCTGATTGTGTTTCACAAGTTAGCTAAGGTGGTGTTAGCTTTGCTTAATTAGTTCATTCCCCCCAACTCAAATTTCATATTCATGCACTTCCAACTTGCCAAATTTTCAAACTTTCCCTCTCCATGCAACTCCAACTTTTGTCTCTCCAACTTCATCTTACACTGTCCTATGTGCCATTCTTTCTGTACGATCGGAACGTTTTTACGCATTCCCAAGCTGTGGGTCCTAACTTTACTGTCTCTGTCTTTAAAAGAACTTGGAACTAATGCCTGCCAGACACTTCGCTACCACTCTACTTTCTTCACATCAATAGTTTTTTAACTATCAACACAAAAAATATTCATGGATTTTCTTAATCATACATCCAAAAGTCTTACCAGACGGAAATTATAGCCGTTAATACTTATCATCTTTGTGACGAATAAATAGCTGCAAGATTTGTTTGTGTACATTACTCATGTTTGAATTTTGCCAGGTCTAAGTACAAGCAATGCAGTGTTGAAAATTGAAAACCATGCACCCTGGAAATGGTTTTTTTTCTTCTCTTTGGATTCGGACTAGCTTTTGCTTCCTAAACAAATCTTAAATCACAGATCCTGTCTTTACAGAAAGGACTACTTGCGAGTCTGTTCTGCTTTTGGCAGTTCTACCCACGATGGCGTTTCGTCTACCTAATTGGACAAACTTTTTTCCACGTATGCTCTAATCTGGTCTTGTTTGGTACCGGAATTTTAATTTAATTTTGCAGAATTTTTGCTACATAACGTGGTAAACGTTTGTCTCAACTCTTTCTGGTTTGTGCAAAAACATTGCTTTCTATTACCTTTTTTATACATTTTCTGGAAAAAGTGTCAAACCATTGCATTGGACTAAACTGAGATATAATATGCCAGTAAAATGTAAACCATTGATATTTTCATAATATCTGAAAAATGTATTTAAAAAATGTCATATGTGCATGTTCAAAAAATAATTCAACCTTTCTATGAATCAGAGATGGCAATGTTACTAGATGGGTATGAAGCCAAATTCTAGATTTGTTAATTTGGTCTAATTCTCGTAGTTTGGTTTTGGGGTTGAGGCCAAAAAAGGCAGTAGGTTAAAAAATTAAAATGAAAAAGGGTTCATAAGACCAAAATACTCACAAAAACTTCATGAGCCAAGGCAATCCATGGACAATTTTTCAAAAATAAAAAATCTTATTTAAAAGTGAAAATGAAAAAAAAAAAAGCATTAACCTAGAAAAATCTTTATACATATAAAAAACATTTACTCAATCTAAACTCAAATCCAACTTAGATCAAATTAGGTCAAGTGTAGACAATGTCAAGCTGGTCAAGATTTTCTCAGGTTAGATCGAGTAGGATCAAGACCATGTCAAGTTGACTCTGATTGGCCAAGATTTAGTAAGAATTATGTTAGGTTAGATCTAGCTCAAGTCAAGTATATAGGTCATAATGAGTTGGGTTGGGCCTAAGTCATTTGGGTTGGGTTGGGTTAGTTAGCTCATGTCCATATCGAGTTGGGTCCAATTCGAAACAAGTCAGATCTAGTTGACAAGAGTCTCACTTGTAAGATGGACCAAGACTAGTTGTCAAATCAAATCAAATCAGGTTGGACTAAGGTTAGGTTAAATCAGTCATAAGGTTAGTATGGACAGAATTGGGTTGGACCCATTAAGTTAGATCGGTTTCGAGACCAAGTTGGTCGACTCAGATCCAAGTCAAACCGAGTGAGGTCGGAATCAGGTTAGATCAAGTTGAACAAAGATCATGTCAAGTTGGCCTAGGTCGATCGAGTTGAATCTAACTTAAGTTAGGTTCGGCCCAGTCAATAAATGTTAGGTCAAATTAAGTCCAAAAAATTGCAAGGTGGGGTTGGGGTAATCCAAATCAGGTTGGGTTATATTGGGCCTAGATTAGGTTGAATTAAGTTAGGTATAATCCAAGTCAAGATGGGATTAAGTCAGACCAAACCCAAGTTTTTCTGGGTTGGGCCTAAGGGAACTCATTTAATCTAGGTCGGGTCTAGAAGAGTCCATATTAAATTGGATCGGACGTGATTCAAGTCAGGATAAGTAGAATCAGATCAAGTTCAAATCAACAATTTTATAATTGTATAAATATTAATAAAATTTTATAAATTTCAAGTAATTATAAAAAATTTATAAAATTTTATTATCTACCTCTATTATTTTTGCAAACGTTGACTACCAAAGTACCTTATAGATTTTAGAGTAAACATGGTGGATATCAAATAAGTTGAATTGTTAAGAGAGTGGATGAGGAAGGATGTAATGAAATAAGAGCTTTTTTAAATAGAATGAATTTAAGAAAAAAGATAAGCTTTTTTAGGTTACTTAATATTAAGGGTTTATATAATTAGACATTTGAATTGATAGTCAGATATTTTCAACTGACCTAGAGACAAATAAAAATATTTAAAAAATGACCAAGTGAATTCCTAGAGATGATTTAATATGATAAATTGAAGATTTATGTTTATTGAGAGGCATTACATCATTTGAATAATCCACATAAAAGAAAAAATTTATGTAATAAAAACTGTGATGTGAGGAAAAATATTTGGAGATCACAGTGAAGATGAACATAGAAAGCAAAAATTGTGTATTAAAATAAAGGTTTTTAAAATAAAATTAGTGATATTTTGTTATTCAAGAATATTTTAATAATTTAAAACAGAAATGAGTAGAGAACAAGAACTCAACTAATATATATTTGTAAATTTTTATCAGTCTTGATTTAAAAAAAAAAAACAGGTATTAATCATCTTCATACTTAATTAATACATAAAATCTTTATTAAAATCAGAATAAGTTTAGAAAATAAAATTTAAAAAAAAAATTGTAGTTATTTCTATTATGAATCTTTTAAATAAATTATATATACACATATTTTATACAAATATGAGTAGTTGATTAAATTTATAATAACATTAGAAATCATATTAATTATAAATTTTAATCGATTTACACTGGAAATATTTATATTGATAAAAGAAGTATATTATTTTAAATTTAAAAAATTCAAATAAATGGAAGTTAATCTAAAATATACTTAAAATATAATTAGAGTATTTTATAAATTAATTATTATTAACATATATGTTAATAATCATTTATAAATAAAATTTTAATAATTTGACTATTTTTCATTATATTTATAATATAAAATTAACAAAATGTATGTGAAAATATTTTTAATGGAAGGACTATCATTTCAACTTAAATTTAATCTAATAATTCATTACATAATATTTTTATTTTATTATCTTATTGATGGAATATTATTTACATGTAAATCTTCATTCAATTATTGTTTATTATTGATTATAAATAAAGATCATTTCATGTATAACTTAACTCATAATAAGATATTTCACCTTGTTGATGACTCTGTCATCAAAGTCTATTAACAATAGGAAATATAATTATTATGCACATTTTTGTATAGTAAAGTAGTGTTCCTTAAAGTCATGTATTCCACCAATCAACTCTGAATTACTTAACCTAATCTATTAAAAAATTGCTTTAAATGGATCATCATTCATCAATAGTTTGATTTTATTTTTATAAGTGGACGAAATTGTCATCATGCAATTATTAGTTTGTTGAAAGTGAGAATTTGGATTTCCATGTCTATGTCCTCTATTTTAGGAGTTTTTGTTGAAAAGGACATGGATGATTATAATAATTTTCTTTTAAGAAAATGTGAGAACCAAAAAGATATAGTTAAAATTATTATAAATTTTATTTTTCATGTGATCCATGCTTTGTCATCATAATTGTTATGAACAAAAGTTATAAGTTAAAAGGGTATGATATGAATTTTTTTTAATCAGTAAAAGAAATATATAAATAAAAATATACATAGGTACTTTTAATCTATATACACACTCTTACGTAAAGAAAAAAAAATAGCAACTAGCATTAATGGTTTTTCTGGATAAAATGGTAACTAGAGACAACTTAGGAAGGTGAGGCCTGATATTGGAAAGTAGTGGATGTGTTATGTGTGACGATAAGGAGGAAACGGGTAACCATGTTTTCTTTAGTTGTAAAATTGTTTGACAGGTTCAGAGGTTGTGTAGTAAGTTGATTGGGGAGGAATCTGTCTATCACCAGGAAGCCAAAGCACATCTTTTAGGGTTTAGCTTATCTTGAACGAACAAAAAAATTAATAGAGTATGAGGGTGCATGTGGATTACAGTGGTAGGGAAGATCTGAAAGCAGAAAAATAGAGTTATCTTCGAGAAAAGTAAAGTAGACCACTTTGAGGTATTCAGGTTAGCACAGTTAAAAGTTTGTTCCTGTGTGACAAGTAAGGAAAGATTAGTGATTTTCACTTATGCTCAATGATGTATTGATCTTAAATCTTGTTTCAAGACTTGCGGTAAGAGAAGGGTTGAGTAAAGTCTTCTTTTTCTTGTCTGTACATTTTAGTGCTTGATTTTTGTTTTTGAATAAGGTGTTAAGTTGTGTTTTATTGTACATATCTCTCTTGGGTCTTATAAAATTTTATACAAAGATTGAGGTATTCTTCAAGTGTCTTATTATTTAATTCATTTTTTTCAATAAAAATACATAAAAAAATACTATAATATATAATATATTAACCCTGCAAAAAGATAACTCACAAAAACTTATTAGTTATCATCTTAAATCAACTACACCATTTTTCCAAAAGAAAACAACTAAGATATGACAATCCATGTATATACACCATAAGTGCAAGAATACATAATGATAATAGATGATAGAGAAAAAGTTAAGATTAAGGAATATTTAATATTTTATTGAACTGTTATTTTAATATTTTAAGTTGTAATATACAATTATTTATTTAATCTATTTTTGGATTGTTGACAACTCTTTTACTGAATTTACATTTTGATTGGCATTTGTGCTTATGAATGAGAGGAAGGGTGAGTACTGAAATGGAGAAGTTATTAAATCCAGGTGTAGAAGTTGGATTGGTGGGATTTTGATTCAAAAATGATTAGTGTTAGAAAACAAACACAGGCTTGCTTACCCAGATGGCTTTGTACAAGTCAGCGACAGTAATAATTATGTCGAATAAGATGTAAGAGGAAGTGATCGAAGAGGTACCCAATGAATCTAAGGATAGGGTGAGGTTCATGATGACGTACTCACGTGTCAAAATGAGGTCCCTTGTCCCCTTCCTTCCATTCACGAAACATATCGCTTCAGAAGCGGAGCTCCTCCTATACCTGTCCAACAAATACCTCATTTTCCCCTTCCAAACTTTTCTGTAATCTTGGATCTCCAACACTTTCATGTTAACGTTGTGAACTTATAGGTCATACTATATATATTGTGGATGACATCATAAATCCAACATACTTTTATTAGGATGTGTTCTAAATGATTATAATATCACATTAAAAGATTAACAATAAGCCTAATTCAACCTTATAAAATCGACTTATGATAGATGGTCTGATAACACCCCATAGCAGGTGTCACGATAAACCTAACAAACTCTCGCTGAGAGTTATAATATGTTTTGAATGACTATAATACCATATTAAGAAATTGATTTAAAATATAATTTAACATTATAAAACCAACTTATAAGATCATGTTTATATTCATTTATATATTATGAAATCTTTTAATTTCTAGTTAATGTGATATATCCAACGATAACCAACCTTACTAGATAAGACATGAAAAGATCATATAATTTCCCTTCTAAATTATTTTTTAATTAAGGTAAAATTTTATTAAATAAGATGAATTTTTCTATAAGCTATTATTTGAGTTTTTTTTTTTTTAATTTCAGATTTACATGAAGTGTGAGGTTAAATTTCTCAATAACTAGATCTCTCAACTAGTAACTCTCAAATGGTAAACTTAAAGATTGATCTTAAATCTTAAGAGTATTAAGATTTACCAAAATGTACAAAAATATTAATATTTAGTTTATGAGAAGTTATGTTTGAAGTTGATAAGACCTCATACAAATAGAAAAAAAAAACTTAGGGTTTAAGTTAAAAAAAGTTCTTTCATTTACACACTTTACTAATTGTGTAAATTAGTTTTGAAGTCCATAGTTTTATACGAATATTTGTTATTTTCTAGAAAATAATATTATACGAATTTATTTATTTATTTATTTCTAGCAGCTTAATTAATATGATTTTAGTTATTATAGTCTTTAGTTATGTCATTGAATATAACTATAAGATTTTTTTAATCTTTTAATTACTAACTATAAATTTGTAAAATTTTAATTAGTGAAAGTCAACTCAATTCAACCATACAAAGAGTGTGTTAACTTTGATTGGATTTATCATAAAAAAGATGTAAAAAACTAACTCAACTCAACCTGTTAATTTTTGTGGATGGGATAATGGATTTATCCAAATCCTACCCTCCTCAACCCACAAACACATATAGTCATTGACTTATATCATGTTTAAGAAATTATAGGTACATGTAAAGGTTGAATTGACAAAATTAAAACTTAAATATATTAAAATCAAATTTTTATATATAATGTAACAATGGAATTAACGTAATTAGAAGTTGAGGTACTAAAATTGCGTAATTGTAATATTTAGAGGACTAAATGTGCATTTTTTTTTATAAAATCAAGTGTTGGATAAGCAAATGATACAATGGAAGTAAATTGGGAGGAAAATAAAAATAATTATGTGATTCTTTGTGTTAGGTTGTTTATATAAGTCTTTTTATGATTTAATAAGAAAATAGAGGATTAATTGTTATTTGTATTAAAGATTATCTCTAGTGAGGAAGATAAGGGTGTCAAAACTACTTGAAGATTGCTCTCATTATTTAGGTGTTTTAGACACAATTGGATCTAACTATATCTAAATTAATCGTTAGTTAAAAATAATTAAAATATTTTTTATTTAAAATATAGGATTTAAAATTGAAAGTTTAATATTTGTAAAATGGAGTCATCTAAAATTAATTTGTAGATTTTCACCCAAACAATACTTACTTTCTAGGGATACCTAAAGAATAAAAATCTCTGGAACATATTTTGGTGAGATACAGTGCAGGAAAATAGAAAATATTGTTTGGGCCGGATCGGTTTGTAAAACTGTCATTTTGTCTATTATGTTTCCATCTTCTTAAATTTACTGTCATGCTGGGTTGGATCATAATACCATGCTTTGCTCAATATTTTTTTAAACATTTTGTAATTGTGAATATTTTTTATAATTAAAATATAATATTTCAAAAATAATTCTACACATAAAAAGTCTAATAGGTTAAGACTTTATAATTTAATGATTTTAAAATACTTTTATTTTGTGATAAAATTTTAAAGGATTTAGAAAATATTAAATGATAAGATTTGGAAGAATTTTATAGATTTAAAAGGCTTCCATATATTTAAAAACTAAAATCTTTATTTTGAATCTCTCGATTCAGTAAAGAACTAATTTTTATATAATAATATTACCATCATATCAAACTAATATATATAACTTGAGAAATTTGGTTAAGTAAAAATTAGTAAATAAACAACAACAAAATAAACTACAAAATACATATATTTAAAGAGGTTTTTAACCATTCTTCATTCAAATTATAGAACTTATATAGTAAGCATTGAACCAGTCATTTATGTAAAATATCAAAATACATTTGATAAACATTAACTCTTCTCATAAACAGGTTGTACATTAGACTCGCTTTCTATGTGATTTTCATAAAGTTTATGATTACTTTTTGTTCGGGTGTACTATTTGTGTTCTCTCTAACTTTTGTATAAGTTAATTTAACAAGTTTTACTTCTTGAATCTCTAAAAAAATTCAAAATCGTGTTCCAAAACTGAAACCGGACAGTGTTTCAAAAGGACGAAATTAATTCAAATTTAAAGGTTAAATTACCCAAATATTTTTTTATAAAGAATAAAATATTAGGGGAAAAAAATCTTAAAGTAAAATAAATTATCAAAACTATTTAATTTAGTGTTTCAAACTAAAATCTAACATCACCGACAATCTAAACTAGGGTAGAATAGAATAAATGGTCGAAGTTGTGCACCGTAATTGACTCCACTTTTACCAATGTCTCAATTAAGGAAAAGACATAACAGCGATTGCAACCTGTAAGGTTGCTCGTTAGACTCAGGGAGTTAGTGAATAAAGCTAAACTAATAGTAATACTAATCCTAGAAACATAAATACATTGATAAATGGATTCTCGATTCATTTTTTTTATATAAATAACCGTTTGACATATATTTATATTTGTTACATAAATATAATTTTGTTTCTTTATATTTAATACAAATAATTTGTATAAAAAGAAATACATTTTTCAAAGATTTATCTTTAAAAAAGTTAATTAGATAGTTATCGTTAATTTTTTTAAAAAAAGGCAATACCAACAAAGCATGAACCTATTTATATTTATTGTACTTGCAAGAACTCAAAAGAGTAATTGATTTTCTGTTCTCTTTTTTTTTTTTATTTGTGTTTGGGCTTAGTTCTCGATTCAAAATATATATGTAAAAAGTTTGAGCAAGTATTCAGTAGTATTATTAATATTTTAATAAAAACATATCTTTATTTTATCTGATATATTTATTGGTACAATTATAATAAATTTTATTATTGATGAATAGTAACTAATACGTATTATTATAAAAATTATATTATCTGTTTATTTTTATTTTTTTTTACTTTAATGTGTTTACATTAGTTAAACAATTCACATCCGATACTATTGTCGTGCCGGATGCATTTTTAAATTTTTTTAATTTTGAAAATTATTTAATATTTTGCATTTTAATTATATTTCATTAAGAATTTTATTTTATTTTCTTAATTATTTTAATTATAAATATTAAAACATCTTTATATTTATATTTAAAAAAGTAATAATAAAAAAAGTTTTGGTTCCCGGGTGACGTATGTATTATGATTTGAATGGAATGGGGCAACACACACGTGTTGTAGGATTGAACAAGAGTGGGTCCCGTTGGCCATAAAGTTATGGAAATTTTCTTTTTGGTTTTTGTTTTTATCATGAGAGTGGGGCCGAAGAGAAGTGATAGGCATAGTTTTGTGCAAACTTGGTTTCTTGGTTCCATTCCCATTCTTTTGATGCATCTTTGCCTCTCTCTGGTGGGTAAGTGGTTTGAAAAGGCCTGAAATTGCGTAGGTGGAATGGAGCACATTGGCACTACAATTGTCCACACATGAAACCCTAGCTGGACACACCAAACCTCATTCATATACTCACAACATGTGGCATATATATGTTTAGGGAAACCCTAGTGTGGGGGTCTCATGCTCTTTGCTTTCCTAATAATACCCTCATGCATGCATTTCCTTTTCTCATCACAAAATTCTCTTCTTCACCACCATTCTTCATTCCTCATTCCAATAATCATCCCTCTACCCTATACCCTCTACCTACATTCATCATTCTCTCCTCTCATCATTTTCCTAAGATATTCTTACTCTACTTATGATGGTCTTTAGTATTTTCGGCTGGAAAATATGTTTTTTTTTTTGTTTTTGTAGATCATAAGTTTCTGATGGAATGCATAAGTTTTTCGGCTCTATTAAGTGGTTATGCAGAGTCAATGAGACATCTTCATGACACATAAGTCTAAATTGAACAATTATGAAATGTGGAGTAGTAGTTCAAAGGAACTAAGCAAAAGCCTATAGTGTGAGGCAACTTAGTGTGCAAATTTAGTGACTATTGTAAGCCACAATGGAAAAGTTGGGTTCAAGAAGCATAAATATAAATATGGAGCAAAACTCCAATCACAGTGTAAAGAAACAAAGTATAAAACAATGGAGTGAAGAAAAACAACTACAACAACGATTACTTGTAGTTAAAACTGATCGTCATTTAAAAATATCTTATGATAATAATTAGTATATGTTAGACAGTTTCAAGGAAAGATTTTAACCAAGTTGTATTTATGTTTTATTTATTTATTTTTGAATTGGCATAACACAAAATAAAATAAGTATTTATAAAAAGTACTTTATTTGCAAGAATTAAATCATCAAGATACATTTCTATAATCTAAAATATGCTTATTTTAGCCTCTCATACCATAATCAACAAAATTCTAACAGCTTACTTTAATTTTACATTTTTTTATCATAAAATATACAAATGCCTATATTTTTTTTTAAAAGTATTATTCTTAACAAAGTGTATGTTTGGACAAATACTAAAACATGTTTTTTTAACTCATTTTAAAAGTAAAAAATAATAGTAAATTTAAAAGGCCCACAACGAACTTAATTTAAATTTGAATAACTGAAAAGATATTTAAGTAAAAAAATGCACAATAATTTGTAATAAAGTAGAAGTGTTTTACGCTTTCAATGTATATAAAATAAACACCAATATTCATTTTGAAGGGAATAAATATACCATTTACATTTAAAAAGACGTGTCTATAAGCGGGGGAAAAATAGTCAAATCCCTTATGATTTGTGAGGGCAGTGAAGATAGATTGAAGTAGAAAATTTGAGTTTCGTGACAAAAAAGGGTTAAATGGTCGTTGAAGGTTTTCATTGGCGTTTCACAAATTTGGTATGATGATTAGACAATCCTAAGCGAGTTTCAATATACAATTATTAGTTTAATTAACTTGTAACTCCCAAGTGTGACTACTTATTAGTGCATTCATTGATATTTTATTATTTCATTCTATAAAATAATTCATCCTTTATTAACATATTAAACAAAAAATCTCGTAGTATAAGTGATATCTCTATTTATGATTATATTATGTGTTTATATTAGTTGCCAAAAGAAATCATATATCAAATATTTAATAATTACTTTTAATAAATTCATTTAACTATATTGTACCGGTATTGGCGAGGTCGACCCTTGGTCTCCCTGCTCGAGATCGGGTCAACCTGATCGGGACCCTGCCCAAAACCTGAGAAGACTTGGCTGACGACCCATCTGGCCGAGACCTTCGAAGACTCGGCCGAGACAACCAAGAGCAAGCAATCTGGCCGATGGCCGACTCGTGCCTAAGGCCGACGGCCGACGACCAATCCTGATTATCCTTAACGCTCAAACCAAGGTCAGCGAAGCTAATCCATCGATTAAGAATTAGGTAATACAACCATAAAAGGTATCCACCTCGATAAACGAGCCCAATAAGTTAGACTCATTAGAATAATATAAATAGCACGCATCCCAAGGAGTAAGGTACGTCATTTATTACTGTTCACCTACCTGTGAGCTGACCACCCGCTTTACTGACTTGAGCGTCGGAATGCATTCGCAGGTACCCCCACCATCCGGTGTCCACCCGAGACCGAGGAGCAGGAGGACGAGAAGAATCTCAGCCCATCACCCAGTCACCTGCCTGATTGAAGGAAGGAGAAAAAGACTTCAATAGTTCTCTAGGTCTCATCTCCCTAGTAGAAACACATATATTATAAAAAACAAAAATAAATTATATTTTTTTTCTATTTATTATATTTCTCCACATGTATTTCATGGATTAAGATAGAAAATAGTTCAAGTCACTTATTAGAAGTGTAAAACCTAAGATCATGATTTGCGACTTTCGTATTTTTATCGCTAAAGTCGGTAATTAAATTACTTTTTTCTTATATTATGTTAATTTTATTTCTTTAACTTTTAGGGTTGAGTTAGGCTTAAAGTCCACTCTTTCTTAATATGGTATCAGAGCTTATCCTAAGGAATATTTGTTGGGCCTATCGAGCCACTTCGTAACAATATTAATATCTAAAATAGTTTTTATTATTAATAAAATTTATAAACTAATTTTTAAATTAATATATAAAATTAACTACCAAGTTTAACTGCTAACTATTTTATATTTTAAATATTTTATATTTTAAATTAATTTAATATCTAGAGTTTAATAATTAAAATTTTAGTAATTAAAGTTGGATACTAATTAAAAATTAGTTTATAAATTTTGATTAATAATAAAAATTACTTTAAATACTAATAATTTTTTAATTTATAAAACAATATAATATAATATAATATAATTATTATTTATTTTTTTCTCTAAAATTAGATATTATTAAATAATTTTTTTATAATATAAATAAAATATTTTTTTAAATTAAAACGAGTAGTATTATTATTTTATTAAAATAAAAAATAAATTTTTATTTTAAAAATTAAAAGTGTATAAATGTCGGTTTGTATAACCTTAGAAATAAGTGAAATTTTTTCCTATCAAATCCACTATTTACATTCTTTTGACATGTAATCCACTTCCATTATAATATTATTGAGCATTATAGAGTTTGAAAAAAATAAATCTCCGACCAATATTCTGGTTACACTCATAAACTTTATATCTTCATTTTCTCACTTTGTTGAAACATCCAAAATAGTTCTTCATATAGGCACCTCAAATGTTTATTTCTGTGAAACTTCTTTAATTCAATCCCAACCACCAAGTACTCGTGGGATCAAAATTTAATGATTTTGTGGTGAAGGAAGTCCACATTTCTACAAATTTTGGAAATGCAAGTCACACACATAACATTACTAATTAATCATTACAAAGACCAAAATAAATAATATTTAATTATTGTTTAAATTTAAATTAACTTACTTTATATATGCTTGTAAATTGCTATCATCATTAGGAACACATAATATTTTCAAAACTCTATATTTTATTGTAATGTAAATATTTTGTATACAAATACTAGGGAATATATGTTTGTATATTATTATTAGGAGTACTTAAATTAGATGTTATTATATTAATTACATAATGAAAAATTAAATAAAGTTTTTTCTTAATATTATTTTATTGTGACTTGCATTAATAAAATTTACTAAATAAAAATAATAGTCCTAAATAGTTATTGTATATAATAATTTCCACATTACTATAAATTATTGTATTTCGTATATTTATTTGAGGGGGGAGGGGGTAGCTATCAAAATATAAAGGATATCATATATAGATGAAATAAATGAAAATTGAGAAAAAAAAATAAAGAACTAACTAATTTTAAAGACAAAAAGACTAAGAAAAAATATCCTTAGATAAATATTTAGTAGAAGAATTCTTATATTACTTATAATTATAGGGATTTTTATATATGTTTTTAGTGTGAGTGCTGGTTTTGGTCTCTCAAAATACATTTATTTTTTTATCCTCAGAATTGTAAAACATAATATTTGATTTTTTTTATAAAAACTTTTATGTTAGATATCATTATGCAACTTGACATCTCAGTTAGGTTGACACCTCAAATAACAACAGTCATCTGTCATCACATGAAAAAAGTATTATTCATAAAGAATTCTAAGAACAAACTAGATGGAAAACTATTATACCAATAAAATGACTCTTTATGAATAAATCCTAAATTAACCAACTTATCAGTACACGCATTCCCTTCACGAAAAATATGAATAATCCTAAACCTGATTTTTCCACAGTAATTAAGACAAGTATTTCATCGATTATTATGCATCCACCGAACACTAGTCCTAGTAGTAAACACAACACAAATCAAGACAAAATCACATTCAAGCCAGACATTAGTAAACCCATCTTTTGAGCTTCCTCCATAGCATGTATAACTCCATAAAACTCAGCAACCATAACAGTCTGAACTTCAAGAAACATAGAGAAAACACCAATAAACTCCCTCATACTCCCACGGAAAATACCTCCACAAGTAACAAGACCAGGATACCCCTAACAACCCCATCAGTGTTAATTTTAACCCAGCCTGATAAAGGAAACTCTCATCTAACAAGAAGAGGACGAAGAACTTTACCACTACGAGTATTAATAAAAAAAAACGTAATCATGTTGAAATCCAGCGTATCATTCTTCATTGAAACTTTAGACGAATTTCTCATTAGACAAGTTAAATCTTTAATTACCGAAATAGCCCTAGAAACCTCAATTTTATCTGAAATCTAGCATAATTCTTCATACACCATATCATTTAAATGGAAAAAATTATCACAACAAACTTAATCAATTTAACCAAAGGACTACCATCACCCTTAATAAAAGAAAGAAGATCATTCTTATTAGAGAAATGAGAAGTAAGAAAAATTTGTCGAACCCAACTCCAAATATGCAAAGCATACACACAAAACATATATGCAAACCTTTATTCTGAATATATTGATATGTAAGAAGTCACACATAAAAAACTTACATTATATTTTATCTTTAGTATTATATATATATATATATGTCTTATGATATAATGTCAACATAACACCTTTAAACTTTTAAGATCCATCCTACTGATCTTAACATGAATAATGTAAATAAAATAGTGATTTCAAAACTTGGAGAATTAAAAATATAAAAAAAACTATACCCAAAATTCATATATTTTATATGGATTAAAAATGCTGAATTTAATTTTTTTATTTAAAAAAATATAGGAACTAAAAATAAAAAAAGTTGGTAATTTTACATGGACTAAAGACATATCCAAAACAATTTATAATTAATGGAAAGTTGAACTGGTCATAGAACAAGTGCAGTAACCAATAGAATTGTAAAGAATAGTTTTCAAACATTGAAATCCATAGTATAATAAATTTGTAAAGAAGTGAGGGTATTCAAATCCAACACTCAACTTCTTAAAATTAAACAACTTAAATGATAAGCAGTTAATGAGGAGTGTATGTGTAAGGTTTTTTATGGTGTCTACTATTTGATAAGAGAAAGGCATTGTTTGCAATTAATAGTGATTTTGTCTTTTGTTTGGTCTAAATTAATGGTCAATTGTAGAGTTATTTCTTTTGCATCACAGATAGGGAGATGGCATGGTACCTATTCCTCCAACATGGTCCATCATCTATGCCTATCTTTTAGTGTCTAATTTACCCTACACTCCTACTTTCTAATACGGAATCCATTAATTTACTGTTAAATATTTTTTTTTTATTTAAAATTGATTTTCAACTTTAGACCTCTAAGTTATTTGTAAGAAAATTAGATTATTGTTAATTTTTAACTACAAATAAATTTTTAATATAAATTAAAATGTTAAAATATTCTATATTAACTCATTATTTACATAAATATCATAATATTATAATATACTTTACATTACAATTTTGTTTGTTATGTAAAAAAAAAACATTAATAATAACTCATTAAGGAGGTCTAAAATTTCAGAAGATCTAAAAATATTGTTACTAAAAATATTCTGAAAGTCTAAAGTTTAAGGAGTTCTAAAATTTGAAGGAGAAAAAAAAATTCCATTTAGTAGATAGACAAAAAAAATTATATTAACCCATTAATTTATTAATAAAATGTGCAGGTCCTCAACTATAATAACTTCTTCAGAATCATCCTACAAATATTTTAAAACTACATAAAATTTACACTTACAATATTATCCATTAGATTCTAAAATAATATATTATTATAACTTTGGAGATTGAATCAGATATCGAACAAGGAGTAATCTCCTTTAAAAATTAATAGTATCTACTGGTTCAGGAGTTGAAGATTGATATATCAAACTCCAAAGATTTATTAAAAGACTTATGATAGATTTTTTTGATCCAAACTGAATTGGACTTGAAATTTCTAACAAAAAATTATTGTAGAAAGTAGAATTGTTTATGAGTGATTATAAGGAGTATATTAATAAAGTAAAAGTAACTTGAATCCATATGCAAAACGCAATAACCTTGCCGAATCAATTGGCAGTAGTTCCATCTCTACCTAAGTGCAACGTAACCTAATTCTTTGATGATGATTGAAACTCCACTTTGTTCGTTAAGAAACCATTTGTAGGTTTGAATACACCATGAAGTCATGAGTTTTTGAAACTTGCATGACCAACCGAATTCAGCTATGCAGAGTGTTAATTAAATTCACATTTTGAGTAGCAAACAATGCAAATATTGAAGTGCATGAAACTCTATTTCAAATTCAACAAGATAACTAGCTAGTGCAGGCAAACCAACCAGTTTTTAGTCTCAGGATTGGGTAGTAGGTGAAGGAATTAATTATATCAGCATTAATAGAAAATGAATATATATTTGATATATTATATAAATTTAAGAGATTAATATATATATATATATATATATATATATAATTGTTAAGATTAATTAAATGATAAATGCATTTAATCTTCCATTTCATAGTTGAGATTATGCATTAAATTCTCTTTTAAAGAATTATTAAAATATCTTCTAAAATTAGTCCGTATTTATTATTCATCTTTTCTCCTTTTCCATTAATATGTATCTAATAATTTTTTTATCATTAAATATAATAGAATTAAATATGTTTTTCGTCCATGTACTATAACACGGAATTGATTTTTGTCACTATTCCAAACTTTAGACCTCCTTAGTACTTATAATAAAGAAATTATTAGAATGAGTCATTATTAATGTTATTTATATAACAAACGAATTTTTAACATGAACTGTATTATAATATTACAATATACAAGTCTCTGACGAGTCACATTTCAATAGTTTCCTTATTATGAATACCCGGAAAGGTCCAATAGACGAAAACAAATTAAACTACATAACCGAAAAACATATTTAACTCAATATAGTATTATGATATTTTTTTTCATTAATATATATTTAATAATTATTCCAACATCAAATATAGTATTATGATTTTTTTTAATAAAAGATCCAAAAAAGAATATTTTTAAAAATAAATCTTATTGTTTTTTAAAAAATATACATTTTAATTAAATATAGTTATATTATAATTATTTTAAAATTTAATTATAATAAATTAGAAATATTTAACTATATTTATTTATAACATAAACATTATAATTATAAATACTAAAACTATAATAAACAAATACATTATATAGGAGGCTGATTCCTTTTCTATTTCGAATACTATTGATAAGATTTTGAATGCAACATTGACTTTGAGATTGAAAGGAACTTCAAGTAACCTGTTTTTCACTTTATCACTTTTTTTAGGATGAATAAATTATAAAGTCAATATTAAAAAAATCTCATCAATATAATATGAAACTTTTTTGTAATTTTTGTTATTAACATGAAATAATAGATAAATATAAATCACTTCATGAGTTGTTCAACCCTTATACAAAATTTAACAAAAACTTATAACACCTCCTCCCAAAAGCTTACCACAAATACTCTACATGAGCAACTAAGAAACAAGTCAACAGACCAAAACAATGACACCTCATAAACAACCTAACATCTCATCCTAACCTTCTAAAAAACAAAATGCTTAGAGTTTCAAAGTCTCTGAATCAAATACATACAAACTAGAGGATTAAGACACCACTCAAAATAAGAAAATCATGAAGAGGCAAAATTATAAGTAACCCAAGATCATACCTTTAATTGAACCAAGGATGATCAATCACACCATCTTTAAAAAAGTGTTTATTCTTATGTCTCCAAATCTCACCATCTACTGCAAATGAGTCACTTTCCCAAACAACATTGACATAAACAAGTATATTAACAAGTTTGAAATGTTGGAAGTGTGAAAAAGGATAATGAAGATCTACCATACCAACTCTAATCAAACATAACACTAGTTCCAAACGAGCTAGATAATTAAAAGCAAGAAAAATCTCTTTATAAATTAACTCTTTCCTGTTGCGCTCCCGCCAACAAAAAGCTGCTACTCCTCCAAAAGTCCACTTTAATTAACATAAGAACATCTCCTCAAACCTGCATAACACACTGCTACACTCTCCCTAAAACAAGAGGTTAGCTATACAAATTTTCTAATATGAAACATTACTTCTTAACATATCCATACATTCCAATAGTTCTAGACACCATTCAGAACAAGAACTGAACAGATTTTTCTTTACATGTAATTCAAGCTCAGGTTTTTCTTTGTACCACCACAAAAGCCTCTAAATAATCAACTCTCCCATCCTTAAAAACCCTAATGTTCCTATGTTTCCATATTTCACCTACCAAAGCAATCCACACACCCCCAAACTCTAGAAATGGAGCATTCACAAATGTACCACCAACCAAGACAAACACAATCCCCGAACTCTCCAAGCAAACTTACACTAAAAAAAAAAAGATGACTAACATTCTCCTCCTCCTCATCACACAACCCCCGTAAACTACTTATCTAGATAACACCTCGCCTCAACAGATTATCTTTTGTTGCTATACTATTTTGCAACACCCTCCAAGCAATAATAACTTGTGCAAATGGAAGGAACTTGACCTTCCAAAACCTCTCAAAAAGGGTCCTATCACCACCTACTACAAGAAAATCATGAAATAGAAACTAATTTTAGAAACAAAAAATAATTAGTTGTTATAGTGACTAAATATGAAACCATTTTAGAGACTAAATTTTTTTTTTGTTTCTAAATTAGTTTCTATTATTGTTAAATAGTTTCTAAATTGGTATCTAATTAACGACCAAGATTTTAACTACCATTTATTTATATATATATATATATATATACTACCATAGAAACAATATACCGATAATATAATTAACTGTAAGAGAATTATTGAAAAAAAGAATGTGAAGAAGATGGAAGACTAACCTATCAAGGATAATGTGTTGCTGATAAAAAAAAAAAAATCAAGGATAATGTGTTATGATTGATGTACTAACGAGCATAATCAACATTCATGAAAAATTCACTAAAACAAATAAAATTATAAGTGGAAGTTTCTTTTATTGTAAAATCTTGCTATTTCTCAATCAACAATTCTAACAACTTTAATTAACTGATTTGTTATTAAAAGTGACATTACAATATCCTTATTTATAAGTAAAACCCAACTTAACTAACTTTACACAACGCATTAACTCAATACAAAAGACACATCTAATTTAAGAATCTTTAACTAGATTATTAATGTTTTAAAAGTTTTTTTTTCTCCGAGTTGTATTAATTTTAACTAGGGTTGTCAAAAGGACTTTACAATGTTAAAATTTCACAAAAGATTGTAAGGATGTTGTAGTTCTAAGATCTTGATTCGTTTATGATAAGATTTCACAAGTAGTGGTATAACAAAATTTATAGGATTCAAGATCTCATGTTATATATTTTCTGGTTTTCTTAAGATTATTTTGTAGAACTTAAAAATTAATTGGCTTAATTAAGTGATCAAGCAATTGAATATAGTTCTTTAGTGACTGTGAATTAATATATTTTTTTTTTATTTTTGTGTTTTTCTTATATTTTACAACTCATAAATTAAATTTATATTTTATAGTTATGAAAGATTAAAAAACATTGAAAATAACATTTTTTTACCTAGTTTTTTTTTTAAATATCCTTCTTCTATTCATTTGTAAAAGGTTTATAATTTCTTTCAAACTTCAATTCACCCATCCTTTTTAAACTCAACCTATGTTTCCAACAATAGCAATAAAATAAAGCCATATAGATATGTGTTATTGTATATTTAATAAAAATGAGTGATATGGTCTCTCTATCACCACTTTTAATAATGGGTATCGGTGAAATGTTTAAAAATAACGAGTGTGGATATATTATGCTTAAACCCAATATATATTAGATTTATAAAATATTAAAATATAAATTAATCAAGAATAGATGTTGACATAATGAAAGGGATTAGTGGTTCACCTATTAGTAGGCATGAGCACTAATGCATAAGTTTGATGTAGGAAAATTTTGAAAATGATCGAATTTAAGGTGAGTAATTGGGTGGACAAAGTTGGTTTATAACAGATAGCCAGACTTTGATTAAGAACTTTGATAATCTAGGTGAGTAATTTTTTTCGATTTTGTGATATAAATGTCTCTTATTGTGTTTGTTGGTGACCACAAACATATTTAGTACTTCCTTTTTATTTTGGTCCGTTGCATAATGACTTTATCAAACCATGAACATCTCTATTGTCTCTTTGAATAAATATTTTCAATACAACATGATATTTTTTTCATTTTGTTTTTGCTTATATCGATGCATTTTACTACATTTTTTATACGATGTTGTTGTAAAAGTTTTAAACACTTCATGATTTTTATCATATAATTTGAAAGAATTTGAGAGCTAAGCCTTTTTAAAATATATTAAATAAATGTATGAAAATGTTTATTTATTGCAATTTATAAAGATTTGCATTGTTTTTCTTCATTGTAGCATAGACTGATACGATAAGGATACGAAGATACATATAATCTCTAAAATGTAGGACATGGACACAAATCTATATATTATATAATTATGAATTATATAAATTGATAATAAATATTTATGTGTACAAATATGTTTTAGTTTTTTTTTAAACATAAAGATGTTTTTCATGACTGGTTCATAAATGATTTGTTCTTTATTTTTATAATTATACTAAAAATTTATACAATAAATTTTAGTTTTTAGAAAATTAATGTATTTTTTAATTTTAAAATTGTGTTACAATCGTACTAGAATTGTCAGAAATCCAATAAATATTTTTTGAATTTGAACTTCACCGATACATATCTTACCAGTATTGGTGTCCGATATGTGTATCCGACACGAAAAAGTCTCATAGTTGAGTTTTTCCTCCTACCAAAACAAGTAAGTTAAAAACGTTATTTGATGTTTTAATAATGGTATTGACTAAAAGTATATACAACATAGAAATTTAGTTTTTTAATTTTTTTTATAACGTAATGAAGAAAAAATAATTAAAAAGTGGTTTAATGTATTGTATTATGCAATAATTTAGGAAATTCTCGATTATTAAGAAATGATATGCTCTTATATCTTTTTCATTAGTGGTAAAAATATCATGCTTTAGATATAAGAATTTTATATCACGCAATTAGTATACTTGTTAATGTCATTTTTATTATAATTGTTAATTTTTTTAACAAATTAAGTGTAAGTGAAACTGTTAAATAAATTGTAATCCTCTTTTTTAATATCATTTTTAAATTTTTATCTAAGAGTTCTCTGTTAAATAAATTGTAATCCTCTTTTTTAATATCATTTTTAAATTTTTATCTAAGAGTTCTTATAACAATTTACACATTATGCACTAGAAAATTATTAAATAAAAAATAAATTTTAAAAATTAATATTATATACTTTAATAGACTATAAAATAATTTTTATTATTAATAAAAAAATTAAATTAATTTTAAATTTTTATCTGATTAACTATTAAATTTTAATTATTAATTTTAAAATTTAAAATAATTAATGACTAAAATTTGGCAACTAATTAATTTTTTTTTTATATTTTAATAGAAGAGATCATCTTGCTTATGAAAGTTTTGGTAATTATTTTAAAAAGTATCTTCTATTATTGTATGTGTAGGTCAAAAGTAGAACATTAAATATACATGTTCTTTATTTATGAATTCATGGTTTGATATTTTGTATGACATGAGATAATAGAAAGTAGATAGTTATTGGACTAAAAATCTTGATGTTGAAATGAAATGTTTTCACAAATAATTTATAATAGAATACAGTTAAATAGTTAGATTCTAAATAGTTTCAAATTCAGTCAATATGCAGATATAAATTTTAAATATTTATTTGTTTTGTGTAACTTATTTGAATAAAATTGAATGAAAACACGTAAAAGCACATGGTGTTTGAAAAGAATTATTAAATAGAGAAATTTGATTAGTGAGGGTTGAATAAATTTATTTGATATTGATAAGTAAAACTAAACTGAAGCGCGTGACAGTGTAATATAAGAAGAGTATAGTATTAGTTGGGTGACGTAAGAAACCTTAAGCCGGCTTAAACAGTGGACGCAAGCTGCCGAAAGCCACGCCGTTTCTATTTTCATCTGTCCACACTCTGCGCTACCTCCCAAATACCGCTCCTCGAGGAAACTCAAGCGTAACCGGCTAACCCGGTAACGCAAAAAAGTTGCATTTGGGTTGAATTTAGGTTCATTTCGTAGCCAACCGCAGTAGCAGTCACCTAACCCCAGTCAGATTCTAACCCAGGTTGGTTTATTTAAAGACACACACTCTCACCTAAGCTCGCCTGTGAACTCGTTCACCCCTCTCATCACTCCTTACTCACCCTTCCTTTTCTTCACTTTCTCTTCCTCTTTCTCTTCACTTCCACCCTTTTCTTCACTTCATCACTGATGATGTAGATAGAGAGTAAAAAGAGACCACTGTGTCCAGTTAGAAAGAGATTGGTCACTTCTTGTTGCTTGTGGGTTTGTTTTGTTCCTTGTGTTGGAATTGTTTGATTGATGGGTGAAGAGGGAGAAGAGGTGTCAATAGAGAAGGAACAAAGCATGGGAGTTTATGAAAATGAGTGGTTGTATGCTACTTCCTCTGCAAATTGGCCCCTTTTAAGACACCACAATTCATCTTCAATGCCTCCCTTTAAGTAAAACACAAAACAAAACAAACCTTCTCCCACCTTTTCTTCTTCAGATCTTAATATACATTGCCTAAACAAAATAAAGGGATCGAATTTAAGTTCCTTGATCTAATAAGATCCGTGCTTTGCACTCATGAAGAGACTTGGCAGCTCCGATTCTCTGGGTGCTCTCATGACCATTTGTCCACCAACAGGTTAATTGAATTAAAACTTCGTTGTTTTTTTTTTAACTTTGTTTCTGTTTTCTCAAAATTATTTCAGACAGTTAGATCCATGATGCGCGTTTCATGTTTGTGCCTTGTCTTGTCTCTAACTTTTTTTGTGATCAACCACGCCAATTGCAGACTTTTCCTCCTTTTTAAATTAACCCAAATTCCTTATTCTGTCCTTTGTTTTTGCATTACAATTTACAACTCATCGTATTATGCTTTGTGCGTTTGTTTCAAGAGCAAACAACAAAACCAGTTGCACTAACCATGATTATGTCCGATTTGCATTCAGACGAACACAGTCCGAGGAACAACCACGTGTATGGCAGGGAGTTCCAGTCTATGCTGGAAGGACTAGACGATGAAGGGTGTGTGGAGGAACCAGGACACCACGCTGAGAAGAAACGAAGACTAAGCGTGGATCAGGTGAAGGCTTTGGAGAAGAACTTCGAAGTAGAGAACAAACTCGAACCTGACAGAAAGGTGAAGCTGGCACAAGAACTTGGCTTGCAACCAAGACAAGTTGCGGTTTGGTTCCAAAACCGTCGAGCCAGGTGGAAGACAAAGCAATTGGAAAGAGACTATGGAGTCCTCAAAGCCAATTATGATTCCCTCAAACTTAACTACGACACCCTCCAACAAGACAACGAAGCCTTACTCAAAGAGGTAGAATCTCGTGACTCTAGAATTAAAAAAAAAACAATTTTCATTCATCACTAATTTATTAACTTTTTTAAAGTTTTGTCATTAATTTTTAGTGGGGAAGTTCTTTTCTGGAAAGAGTATTAAAAGGTTGGTTTGTTGTGTTGGCAGATAAAGGAATTGAAATCAAGGTTGCTGCTGCAAGAAGAGAGCAACACTGAAAGCGATGTTTCAGTGAAGGAAGAGATGATAACACTGCAAGATAGTAACCCACTTTGTGAAACCGCCATTCCTGGATCCGAGTCCAAGGAGTTGAGTTACGAATGCTTTAACAAGAGTGATGAGGTTTTAGGTTTCAAAGACGGGTCTTCCGACAGCGACTCCAGCGCGATCTTGAACGAAGAGAATGCCAACAACAACGACAACAGTCCCAACAACGCCACGATTTCGTCTTCTGGGGCTATGCAAAGTCAGAGCTTTTTATCGTCGTCTTCTCCGATGAACTGTTTCCAGTTCCAGAAACAGTTTCCGACGCAGTACGTGAAGATGGAGGAGCATAATTTTCTGAGCGCGGACGAGGCGTGCAATTTCTTTTCGGATGAACAAGCGCCCACGCTGCAGTGGTACTGTTCAGAGGAGTGGAGTTAAGAAGAGGAACACGTAGGAGAAAAAAAAGGAAGAAGAAGAAGTATCATCATCATCATCATGGTCACCTTGTTGAGAAGAGGGAATAGAGAGAAGAATAAGAGCCTTATTTTGCAGGGTGTATAGTAATGAAGAAAGAAGCTTTGTAAAAAGGGAAAGGGTTGGCATGGTGAAGATTGAAGAAGAGAGAAAACTTGAAGAGTTTGAGAGAGAGATGCAGGGGTTGCAGGAACCAGGTGGGGTCGGAGAAGAGAGGTTGATGACGAGAAAAGGGTAAAAATAATAATAATCATCAATCTCTCGGGCGTGCGGGTAATTTATGAATAATAATAATAATAATAATCATAATGATTAGGTGCTAATGAAATCAAATCTATCTATCTATGCTGTAAAAATCCGCAATTCACTTGTCTGCTTCCAACTTTCTTTCTCTCTCACCACTCTTCTATTATCGGCTTATTGTATTTATCTAGATTCATAGAGTAAGTTAAGGTTAAATTTATAGATTTTGGGGTTTTTTTAAGAATATTTAGATGCACTTGAGTGTGTTTATATACTATTACCAGAATTTCGACTTTATTTTGAACAATTACATTAAACTTTATTTTTGCTTTTTATTTTTAACTATTAAATTTTTCTTTTATTTTTATTTTTCTTAGGCATCTTACGAATTTAGGTATAAAAAATTATCATGGAATTTTAGAAGTTTACGAATTTAGGTAAAAAAGTTTATCATGGAATTTTAGACTTCGTGTCTAATTTACAAGACTTTATGCAGTTTAAAAAAAAAAATATGCATACGATTTCAGTTTACAAAAATTTCATGTTGAAGTAATATTAGTCTAAAATAACTTTAATTGAATCGAAATAACAAAAACATCGTGCAAAAGCACGATTTTGATTAATTTGAATTTAACACTAAGTAAAGTTATTTATGGCTGATATCACTTAAGTTGTATGAAATTTATTTATTTTTTCTGTTTTTTAAAATATTTATTTATTTTAAATAAAATAATTAATTGAATTATCAAAAATATTAAAATTTTGTAGGAAAAAAATTTCAAATAATAATAATTTTTTATAGAGAAATCGGATTGAGATGCATTAAAATGAAAGATACACAAAATAAGATAAATAATGTCATGGTCAATATTGAAAGAGGATGAGAATATCAAAATTTTGAAAAATCAACCATTTCTGAATAGTTGTTTTTTTAGTATTTTAGAGACTTTTTGTTTATTTTAGACTTTTCGTTTATTTTTTGGTTAGGGCTAAAGTTTTAACACAATTAAATTAATAAACTGAAGTTGTGGATGATTGACACGACTTTACTTAAGATTATATTTAAAATTAATCAAAATTTTGATTTTAATTCAACTAAAGTCGTCTTAGGATGACTTGACTTTTACATGTAAAGATTCTAAACCAAAGTTATATGCATGTGACACGACTTAATATAAATTCTACTTAGACACAGCTTCCCTTGTAATTTTATTTTTTTTATCCAAATCCATAATAAACACATAAAATTGCACCATAATTTATCTCTCAATTGTTCCACTTCTTAATTAATATTTGATATCTAGTCTTACTATACATTTTTATCCTTTGTACAATTTGTTCACAAATGATATATTTTGCATTTCAGAAAATGTAAACTTCAATATTATCAAATTTAATCATTTTAATACTCTACATTAGATCACTTCTATTTTTTTAATATTTTTTTTACATTAAAAAATCTCACTATAATTTTGAGTGTTCAATTATGTAAATCTTTAGTGTATTAAGTAACTTAAAAAAACTTACTTTTCTTTTATTCTTAATTTTGTTTCATTTGAAGTATTCTCATTACACAAATTTTCATTATCTTTTCAACCATTCAACTCATTCAATATCTATCAAATTCACCAAATCCTCGAAATATTTTTCCTCTCAACATTTGAAAAAAAAATGTGTTTATCATTGTAAAAATTCAATTATGTGTAATTTTTATTTATTATAATCTTTTCTTTATTATCTTTATTTTTTTATATAAAAAATATTTAATTAATATTTTGAACAATGAGTACGGACACAAATATGAATACACCCGTTATCCGATAGGACAGAAATGTAACACAAATTTTATACTTTAGAGATATGAGAATAAGAAATTGTACGAAGTTTTACTTCAAATACACAAACAAACAAGTCACACATGCTCTCATTCCATTGTCACATGCCAACTTGCCTAGTCAATAAATTAGACACAATAAGGTAGATTGGAGATTAATATTTCCATATTATATATATACATATATATAATGACACAATATATATAATGGTTTATTGTGAGATGGGAGAGTATTAAATTTAGGAGTACCAAAACAATGTATTCAAGTAGGATAGTTTGTTAGCTCGTCTTGACTAGTCCATTGTATCACAAATGGAGTGAGGTAGGTTGATCTTGTTGAACAAGATGCTTTGATGTCTCCAAATCCAAGAGGAAAGCTTGAAGACCTTGTTGTTGGGTGTGTGTGTTGTCTAGTTGTTTGAAACTTGTTAATTCACTTCTTAAGTTGATCCAAGTTCATTTGAATCTTTAACCTTTTGAAAAGATGTGTTTTCTAAAAAGCTGTCAAAAATTCAATAGGTTGTTTTACCTTAGCTGTTTTTGAAAAACTTGGTTGACTTTGCTATCAAACCAAAACAATCGATTTGTTAAGCGGTTTTAATATGTTTTAAATGATCCTAACTAACTTGCCTCCTTTATTAAATGCTTTTGACCACTTGGTTGGTCTATATAAAGGTGGTTTTACGCTCCTAATCTTGGAGTAACAGAAAGAGTTTATCAAAACAGTTTTTCCAAGATTTGAAAGAGCTTTGG
>Ga0123342_1002577_pt1 | contig 29968 bp, 19 predicted proteins | sample Turbeawhitnodule_FD_89960 | JGI IMG/M metagenome (GOLD analysis project Ga0123342, IMG submission 89960) | Root nodule microbial communities of legume samples collected from Mexico - Turtle bean Mexico white nodule | ecosystem: Host-associated > Plants > Roots > Nodule | place: Mexico: Nepantla... | reverse complement strand
ACCTTTCCACCTGCTAAGCCTAGTCTTAACCTTCTCAATCACCCCATTCCAAAAGTCACCGCGCTTATGACTCCCACCAACAGGCAAACCCAAGTAAACAAAAGGAGAACCCATTACATCACACTTAAGGATATCTGCAAAAGTCCGAAGCGAACCATGACTCAACCCCGTTCCGCCAATCCTACTTTTCACAAAATTAACCCTAAGCCCAGAGGCAAGTTCAAAGCATTGCAAAATCGCCTTAATATTGAAAATTTTTTTGGTGTTAGCTTCAGAGAAAAACAAGGTATCGTCAGCGTACTGTAACATATTAACCTTCACTCTGTCCCTGCCAACCTCCAAACTGTCAATCAAATTCTTTTCTTCAGCCATCCTTGATACCCCGGCCAACCCTTCTGCCACAATAAGAAAGAGAAACGGAGCTAGTGGATCACAGAGACCCTTCATTGGAAAAAACTCCTTAGTTGGGCACCCACTCACAAGGACTGAAACAGACGCAGATTCTAAACAACCCTTAATCCAACGAATCCACAGATCACAAAAACCCAACCTCCAAAGCATATAATAAAGAAACTCCCAACTGACCGAGTCATACGCCTTCTCATAGTCAACCTTAAAAAAAACACAACTCTTTCTCTTTCTTTTATACTCATCCAAAACCTCATTAGCTACAAGCACGCTGTCCAGCAAATCCTTCCTTAAAAGAAAGTCGATTGTCTAACATCTATAACCTTACCAATCACCTTTTTCAAACGTAGGGAAAGCTGTTTAGAAATGATTAAGGGATTCAAATTTTAGAGACTATCATTCTATATAATTAATTGGAGGTGAAAAATGGGATAAAATGATTGAATATTGATGGGTGTGGTCTAACTTATTTTTAATAGGTGATTTTATGGAAAGCGAGATATATGAAAGAGTGTGAGAATGTTGAGGGAGTGAAATGACTATAATTTTACTTTTTATTAAAAAGTATTTAAAATATTTTTTATTATTAATAAAAACTTATAAATTAGATCTAAAATTATTAAATTTACTAAACTTTTAACTACCAACTATTTTATTTCTGAAATTTTGATAACTATTTATACTAATTAACTTTAAATATAATTTATAAAATTTTATTAATAATAAAATTACTTTAAATATTAATTTTTTTTAATTTATAAAATAGTATTTAATAATTTATTTAACATAATAACTAATTATTATTTTTTAAATTAACTTTTATTAATAATTTTTTTATAGTATTATTACTATTAAATAAATATGTTCAGTTTTACCAATTTGCATCAGTCTAATTCAGTTATCTTCATCTATTAGAGTTATTTACAAATTTGAATCACTCTAATCCCATTATGTTCACCTAGTTTGGAATTATCATATAGGTATCCCATTATCTTCACCTAATTTGGAGTTATCATATGGTAAACATGGGTGATTTCATGATTTTTGTAACATGAATTTGAGCAATGGCTGAAATGAGAATCCACACTACTCATAAATATAAATTTTATATTTTATATTCATCCACTTAATTAAACATAATTCACCACACACACAAACTACAGAGGTAACTAATATCCCTCCTCAGCTACAGAAGACCTTGCCTTATATATATAAACTGGGAAGTCTTCGAGCTATATAAATACATAGAATATACTTAACCTAAATTCATATGCATGGATCATAGAGACCCTCTTCAAGATAACAATCTTAACATTTCAAACTTGAAATGTGAAGTTGCATAAAAAGTTAAAATACTATGGGCCTATTCCAACGATTCTGGAATTTTGCTCTAGGGTAATTTGCAACTTCTTTGGTTTTGAGAGAAGGCTTTTCCATTTCTTCATAAGGGATCTGATGAACCACCCAAAAGCCTTCACGTCGACCAGAAAATGCATCACTGGAAGTGCTCCTACGACCGTAGAGCTTCTCTACCAGATCGAAATCTTCTAAAGCAATCTTTCTGAGGTGTTCTTGAGACGATGCCATGGATATCTGCTGCTTTGGTTGTGTGGAATTCTACACTTCAAAAGGATGAGAAGCTTTGGGCTTATATAGAATATGATAGTTCAAAAAGGAATTCATATTCTTCATCTCTAGCTCTTCCTGTGGAGCCAAGAAGAATATTAAAAAATCAATGGTAGATGCTATACACTTTCAGAATAAAGATGGTGGTTACTCAAGTGCAACACTTGTTTGGTTAGTAAAAGAGTGTGGAGAAAAAAAGAAGTTGAAAGGAAAGAATGTACAAATAAAGAAAAATAATAATAAATTTAGATGATTTTTTTAATTGCTTGAAAGAGAAAAAAAAAGAATATATATATATTGAAGAAAATAAGAGAAAGAAAGTGTATGATTATCAGATGACAATTCTTTTTTATGGATTCCGTTAGCTTTTTCATTCCTTCTTCATTTATATACTATAGAAGGAAGAGAAAGATCATTATAGTAAGTGACTTGAATTTATACTCATTAATTTATGGTTTGAATATTTGTTTATTTTTGAAATATATTTGTTTCTTTTTTTTTATATTTTTGATAAAAACAATTTTTTGACTTTTTAATCACTCTACTAGTAATTACACTACGAAAAAATTATTTAATAGAAACTATTTTTAAAGATAAAAAATAATTAGTGTGACTAAGTTAGATACTATTTAATACATTTGAAGTAATTTTTACTATTAGTAAAAAATATAAAATAATTTCTAAATTGGTATACAACATTAACTATCAAGGGTTAGCCGCTAACTATTTTAGCTAAAACTTTGACAATTAGTTAGATATCAACTAGTGATAGGAAAAAACGCACGCGAAATCAACATACACAATTACGAAACGGTAGAAAATAAACAACATAGGATTTAACGTGGTTCGATCGCCAATCTGCAACCTACGTCCATGGGCAACTAATTAGGTTTTCATTCTGTTTCAAACGCTAATCCGACCATATACAATGAACCTTTCTTTCTTCCACAAGCCATGACAAGATTTACTTTGACAACCTTCCACTGCTGATTTTCGAACTTCACATCATGTCCCTGTTCGTCCAACTCCCTAAAAGAAATCAAACTTTTCGTTAAGCTTGAAACGACTCTGACATCCTTCAAAGTCCAAAAACCGACTGGCGTCTTCAACACTATGTCACCCATGCCCATAACATCAAGAGTTCTGTTTTTTGCTAGTCTTACCTTTCCAAAGTCCCCAATAACTAGATTTTGCAATGCTTTACTGTTGTGGGTAGCATGAAATGAAGCACCATAATCCATGACGCAGGAATCCAAACTGCTATCTGCGGAATAGACTAAGAGGTCCTCGTCCGTGGAGTCTTCTGCAATGTTGACTTATTTATCATTTTGGCATTGATTCTTGAAATGCCCCACCTCTTTGCAGTTCCAACGTGTTACACTTGAGCAATCCTGAGTCTTTGACTGACTCCTTCTTCCAATCATGCTTCCACTACCTCTGATATTTCTCTTACCTCTAATGACATTTAGCGATTCACTAAATAATTCCCCATAACCCCTTCTTATGACGTCCTCGCCAAGAACGAGATCACGAATCTTCTCAAAAGTGAATCGCTAAACTGGTAACTATTATAACCGTTCCAGAAAAACTATCAGTGATGACGACATCAGTAGTAAAGCTTGAACAAAATAAATAAATAAAATTTGCATCTATTTTTTTTATCAGCAAGAAAAAATAAATAAATATTGATCATTTCAGGAATGATTCGACCCTTATACATAACTAAGACCCAACAAATCCCTTTTACAAATCCCTTTTAGTTTTGTATACCATACAGAATTATAAAAAAGCAAACTACCCAACCAAAAGACATTAAAACCCAGGAGAAACTATTTGCATCTTTAACCTTACGTATACTAAGTTATAATTAAGTAAATTTTTATTTGATTGGTTTTAAAAGTAAAAGTTTTTAGTTGCCGTTTCCCTTACATAAACCCTTTCAACAAAAGCCATAAACTTACAATTAAAGTTCTCAGTATAATAAAATAGTATCATAAATAATTTATATGGTTGTACTGAAAAAGTATCATAATTAAATTGATTGAATTTGAGCATATAGAGTCCAATAATTGGAGTAAGTTAGAGTGAATTATTGAGGGTATGTCTGTGTCCTACGAATCTCATTCTCTTCCCATTTGTACCATATAACATGCTTTCAGCATCTTCCTCACCAATTTTTAATAATATTCAAAACCTCACTAGTATTGATGTGTCATTTAGATGGAATTTTAAGGGGACTATCACGGAAAGTAGATTTTAAATTAGTTTTTAATTTTAAATTATAATATAAAATAATTAATGTTAAAATTTTGATAATTAATATTAGATACTAATTTAAAAAATATTTTAAATATTAATAATTTTTTAATTTACAAAATAATATATAATTTAATCATTATATATTAATTATTTTTTTATTTCTAAATTAGTTGCTATGAATATTTTTTTATTAAAAAAAAATAATTATTTTATAAATGGTTTACAATAACATATTTCTTAAAAACTAAATCTTAAACCCTAACTCTAAATGGCCAACATCCAACCAAATTAATTTTTTTGTAATATCATATCTTTTTAACTTGTTTTTTTTAAGTAGAATTTTCTATTTAAGTTTGATCCTTTAGAAGTCTAACTAAGTTTTAAAGGCATTTTTGTTTTAGACTCGTTTGTAAAACTATGATCCTTTGATCTTGGAAATATTTATATAAATATTTTTTTATTAATAAAAAATAAATTGAATAAAATAGTGTATTAGATGCTCAATCCATTATATAAAAGAGGACAATATTCCCATGGTTGAGACATACCTCCAACAAAATATCATAGCCCCATATAGGCTAGACAATTTCTCCAGCACCATATCAATTTTAACCTCTAACATTTAATTTTTTTTTAAAATTTTAAAATTATCTTTATTTTGTATTTGAAAATCCAGTATAATAATTATAATTCAAAATTAGAAAAATATAATTCAAAAAAAAATCCAAAACATAAAATTGAAAATACATTTTGGATAAAAATTTCTCAAAATTCAAATCTGAAATATTTTCAAATAAAGGGTTTTGAAAATAATTTTTATCTCCACCCTCTTTTATTTAAGGTTATTTTCGTTATTTTGGAAAGATATTTTTATTATTTTTAATAGCAGATACATGTTTAAATTGATATGGTGAAGAATTTCACAGCTAGAAACTCATATAACACCCTAAACACAACACTGATGGAAAGTGGAGATTAGTGTGATGAAGATGAACATAGGGCAGAGATTCTTTTCAACAAATTAAAATTAATATGGCAGTGTTAAAAGCTGAAAATTACAGTGCAAAAGAAAAATAGAGCATAAAGGTACTGTGAATCTAATTCGAATTCCTTTTTCTAAAAAAAATAAAGAATAATTTTATTTTATGAATCTTTGTTATTCCACAAACTGTTAGCATTTAACTTTCAAAATTACGAGTTACTCAATACCTCTCCAAATTATGAAGAGTTCTTTCTCTAGTTGGTTTTTTCTCGCTTTCTTTCCCTTTTAGATCAATCCAAATTCATGTCACATATGAGTAATATGTTTTTGTTATTTTTCTTGAACAATGGCATTGGAATAAAGAGGAAGATTGTTTTTCCTTCTCAATCAGTTGTTCTATTCCTCAACTTTTCGTACTCCTCTTATCTTTCTGGCTCACGTATTACCAATAAAAAAGTTATTGTAATTCAAGTGAGATTTCGATATTTAACAGTTGATGTATTTAGTGTATAATAATGTACATGATTAGAACATGTGTCTATTTATATAATTATCATTAATTCTTTATTATTGGATCGATTTAAGAATATGAATTATAATTAAGAACATATTATCTAATATTTAATTGTTGATTAACCTTATTAATCTTCTTGAGATATGATGGTATGGTCGACCCTAATTAGGAATTGAGTTTATATTTGGTTGTCTAGTCCTCGTCCTGAACCGTACAGTTTTCCAAAAACTTCTTGTTGAATCTAATTACTGCTCCGTACAGTTTTTCAAAAACTTCACTTGTTGAATCTAATTACTGCTTAAGCAGTTCCAATATAATAATGCTTTGAGATCATAATATATTGCAGATAGGTTCCATTTTCATCTTTTCAAAAACAGTGTATTTAAGTCATGATGGATTAGTATATTCGTTCAACTTGCCAACTCTTCTCCTTCCATATGATTATCCAAGACAAAGTAACTTCATCAAACAAGTATCAACAAAAATAATGAATTTAACAAATGATATATGTGTCTAATATAAACTGATTGAAAATAAATCATTCAGAATATGGGTGTTGCAGTATCAGATTCTTGGATTTTAAATAATTATCTACTTCTTGCAATCCCCTAGATTGAAACATTTTTAACTTTTCTTCGTGGAAATGCCACCCCATTTATGCCATTGATTCGTTTTTTTTCCAGTCAAATTGTGAAACACAAGATTTTCGTCACCCTCATTAAATCTTTTGCTGTAAATTTTAGATTTGGCAGTGTTTGAAGTGGTTTCCATGATGCAGTGGCTTAATTTAGTTTAAATTTGTTTAATTGTGTGATTTTAATCTTTAATTTTTCGTTTACTTAAACCGTATTTGGCTTTTATCAATTTTAATTTCCTTCAAAATCTCAAATCAGTGTTTTGTATTCAAAATATCATAATTAAATTGCTTTAAATAGGATGACCTAGAGGATGGATCCGAGCCCCAATAAAAAATCAAGGTCGGTTGTCAATTTGAATTTGGTGACATGTTTAGACTTGTTCTGCATAATCTGTCATTCACAAAGATTAAGTGTGAGACAGACTGAATCGCATAATTTGTATATCTTAAAATTTAAAAAAAAAATCTTCCTGTAATTCATACTCTCAAAATTTTATAATTATTCATTCTAAATTCTATAATTCAAAATATAAATTTGTATTTTGGATTTTACAATCTAGAATAATACAAAATTTGTATTCTATATCATGCATTCTACATTTTAACTTCCAAATTCTATAATTTATGAAGTCTCCAAATTCCAATTTCGGAATTAAAGAAAAAATGTTTAGATGAAAAATATCAAAGTGTAATTTGAGTATTTTTTGAAGTATGGGGTGTAGGAAGAAAGGCATGAAAGTGCATGAAAAAACTGTCTTCAATCTCTAATTCATAACACATTCACGAAATTCGGTAAAATTTGATATTTTTTATATTTAATTTTTTTGTCTTTCTGAAATGTATGTATTGTTTATGTTTCAATACTCATTCAATATAGTAATTGAATACTAACCGGATCTAAGTCATTTTATAATAAAATTTAAATATAGTATTATATATTTATATATTATATTATGTATTATAAATATTAATATTTATGATTTTTTTAATTAAAATAATAATCATTTGTCTATATATTACTTTAAAAAGTGTATATGTTTAATAAAATATTTTACTAGTCAACCTATTAGTATAATTAAAATTAAAATTTCATTAAAAATCATAAAACTATAGTAACTTTTTGTGTCGTGAGAATAATATTACGAGACTATTTATTTAATTAATTTAAATAATAAAATAATTAATTTAGTACACACAAAAATTTATTTAAGATTTATATATTTGAAATTTTATTTTTCATTAAATTTTTAAAAAATACTTTTTATGCGGACTAATATGCAGAAAATTATGCGAGACAGGTAAATAAAATCAATCGCATTTTCTATATATGATAGGTCAACTCAACTTACATTTTACTAATCAAAATGGATCGGGACAAAGCTTGTTATAGCTAGTTTTAAACTTTATTTTATTCAAAATTTTCTTCTTGTTAAAATAAAAAATAAAACTATCAAAATTTCCTTCTTCAAATTCTAATATAATGTTTTACATAAAATCCTTTAAATTTTACCAAATTTTTTCGTTGCAAATTTTCTTTCTAAACCTGTAAACTAATTTACTTCAAATTCATTGAATTTAAATTTAAATAATGAATAAATAAACAAAATCACACACAATTCGAAACTAAGATCCTACAAAATATTTTTCATTAAAAAATATGAAAATATTAATACATTAAACACCGAACATTGTTTTTCATGGAACAAGATATGGAATATGCAATGTTATCTAGAAAAGGATTTATCTATTTAGGTTCTACAAAGATTATGTATGTTGAATTATGAGTCTCACTGAACAAGACGATCCACAGTCCAAAAAGTGTGTTTTCATAAGTATTTCATTCAAATATTCACATCTTCTATCCCTTGCAATTGGAAAGTAGTTCATAAGGTTAAAGAACCGAAAGCAGAGAATAAAACATATTCAAACTCCAAAAGCAATGGTCAGAAAGGAACATATACCTTGCTAATGGTTTGGCATTCCATTCCTTTTCCATTATTGAGGCTTGGTTTCATGGTTTCTAGAGTTAGATGTGTGTTTTTTTTTATCAGCAATAATTAATAAATAAATAAAATTACTTCAGGGGTGATTTAACCTTTATATATATATCAGGACAGTGTACACCTCTCCAAAATACTCACTCCCAAACAAGTAAAAAATTCATCATCTAACAGGAAACAATCCAACAACAACCATAGCTTCAAAAGGAAATAACAAAACAACTCAACAAACAAACTAATAACCTAGTAAAAAACATCCACCACAAACTCACAAACAACCATCACTCAACCCATTCATGACAACACCTAAGGAAAACAAGAAACAAACAACATAAATCAAATTGAGACAAGACATAGGGATCAAACATCAATCAGAAAAGGAAAAAAGAGAAGTGAGAACTTTAGAGGTAAATCAAGACCAAACTTTCAGTTGGACCATAGAAAAGATTTCAAAGTGATCCACTACTTCACCGTTTAAAATGATCTTATTCCAATGATTTCATGTTTGTAGTTGTAGGTCAGATGTTGAATAAATTGATTTTAATTATTTTATATATAAAAGTTAAAATATTTTTAAAATGTCTCATTGTTACTCTATATTTTTTTCTTGTTATTACAGGAAGGAATTTTGTACCAAACTTTGGACCCACTTTAGTGTTTCATTAATTGATATTTATCCCCCCAAACAAAATATTTTGTTCCAGTCAAAGTCTCGGATACAAATTTGCTTTAGCATATTTAAATATTTCACCATTCTTACCTACGTAAACTCCATGACGTAGGTAGATTTTGCAGTGTGTGAAGTAATATGCATGCAGGAAATGGTATGAAAAAAGAAAAACAATTTCTTATTACAATTATTTAATATCAGTCATACGATATTATTAAAGTTATTAAACTGACTCTAGTACAACATAAACATAAAAAAAAATTGTGGTGGTGACCATAGTGTAATTATATAGTTATGTGTTTCTTTTTTGTGATGGTGCTATTGTGAGCACTAATCCTTTGTGTTTTAAATAAAACAGTTACTTTATTAAGATAGCTTCCTTTTTTCAAGATATAAAAAAACTTAAATAACAAATATAAAAAACCTCATACAATTCTATTATGTGCTATTTTAATTGACTTGTGAGGAATAGTTAATTAATAATCACAACAATTAAAGAGTGAATACATATAATATCAATTATTTTATATGAAATGTGTATATATTCCATATAATATAATTTATGGTTATTAATATTTCATAAATAAAAAATATTATTAATAAAAAAGCATATTAAAATCGTCTACAATAAATAAATAATAAGTTATATAAATATTTTGCAATATACAAAAATATTTTAATTTACGTGTTATTTGTGGTAGGTATACAACTTAAGAAAAAATTATATCTCCAATTTGACAGAAATAGAATCACAATTTGCAAAAGCAAAATACTAAGTATATATTTTTTATCTGTTTGTCACATAGAGAATTTTATCTTCGAGACATCCAATTAGCATTCTTTTCTGTTACAAAAATGTCATTAATTATTTTACTATAAAATTTTATTTTTGGGACAGAAACTTATCTTTAACTACAAACAAATATACCAACCCATCAAAATTAAAAAAAAAAAAACATAAAACATAAACAAAACGTAAATTAAGAGACCCCATAACATAAGTGAAATTTCATTAATTACATCCCTTGAAGGCTTGATACAACACATAGTAGCTGCCCTTTTGGTATTCAAACCATAGAGCACTTTATTCAACTACATAAACTTCCACAACTACAGAAGACCCTTTCTTAAAGTCTTCGAGTTTTTTCTATGTTAACCTTAAGAACAAGAAACACATACCCATTTGAAGATAAGTTTCAGCATGCATGCAGAGGCCAAAGATCTTAAAATTTAAAGGCTCTACCCCACCGATTTTGAGGTTTAGGCTTGGCATAACTCCCAGCAAAAGGACCACCTGCTTCCATTCCAATCATACAAGACTCATTCACGACATCATTAGACACTTGATAAACCAGACAGCAACGTTCTCTTCGCAATGCATCATTGCCACTGCTCCTTCTTCCTGGACCGTAGAACTTCTCTATCAGACCAAACCCTTCTGCACCAATCTGCCTCAGATCTGCTGGAGGAGGTGCCATATATGGAGACACTGCAACAAGTTTTATCAGAGTTTAGGTTTAGTAGTTCTTACTCTTAGTTGAGGTGTTGCTTTGTTGCTTCAAAGGTTGAGACAAAATGTGGTTTTATAGAAAGAGTAAGTGGTTGCGTGGCCTTATGTGGAGATCTACGTGTTCACCAAGAAAGAATATTTTTATTCTTCAAAGCATTAAATTAAACTATTAAAAAACACTTATTCCCACATACTAATAATTGTAGTAATGCATAGATCTTTTGATTTGGTTTTGGCTATACTTCATCTAAGGGAATATATTCGAATTTATCATTTTTATTTAGTCGGTTTATTTTTATGGAAAGTGCATGGGATCATCCAATTTGTGTATATCTGTTTTCTGGATTTATTTCAAATATTACTTGAGTTTGAATTAAAAAATTAGCTAAATAACAAATATATGAAGAATTACAGAAGTTATACCAGAGGACTTCTACTAATATTAATTTATGAAGAATTTTTCTTCTTATTTTCTCTTACAACAACAAACTAATTACAGATAAAATTGAGCAATTGTGTTTATGATGATGTTAGCTTATTTAAGAACTAAAACTCCCTGTGGTAATAATTGTAACTCTTAATGTGAGCCATAATCGACAGATTGTTTATATACTTGATCAAGTGCGTGCTTTAGAGAAGGAGATGGTGGTCAGAATTCAAAAACAAGGACTTGATGTGTCTCCAAAAATTCTGATAGTATGTGATTCCAAAAGTCCTGGCCCTTCTAAGTATGACAAATGAAATATTTGTTCAGATGTAACTGAAATCCTTGTGGTGCTTCTAGGTTACTAGATTGATACCAGAGGCAAAAGGGACAACTTGCAATCAGAGACTAGAAAGAGTTAGTGGAACTGAGCATTCATATATACTGAGAGTACCTTTCAAAACTAAGAATGGAATTTTGAGAAAATGGATTTCAAGATTTGACATGTGGCCTTATCTAGAGACATTTGCAGAGGTAAGCATCAGCTGTCTTTCTATGCCTTTCTCCATTCACTAGTGTGAAAGAAAGTTGCCTTGGGATTAGACATATAGAGTGACACAATAGCTCTTTTTATATGGTTCTAATATATGGTTATACTATATTAGTAAGTCGATTATGTCTAACTCTGAGGTTTATATATTATGATTTGAGCATATTTTTAACTCTGAGGTATATATTATGATTTGATCATATTTGTAGTTGATGTAAGATTTCCAATTGTTTTCTCACTTTCAATTTAGCTTACAAAAACGTGTAGTCTAAGTTGAAGACCTTCATTAGTTATCATTTCATTCTCCATAATATTTTGCCTTGTCTTCATAGTCTAATGGTATTCCTGGTTTGTGGAATATGACTTACTTTATACAAAGGATGCATCACACGAAATTGCAGCTGAGTTACAAGGAATTCCAGATCTGATAATTGGCAACTACAGTCATGGAAATCTTGTTGCAACCTTGTTATCTTATAAGCTAGGAATCACACAGGTGCGATAGCAATTCAACATCATGTTATTATCATATAAAAAGGTCAATTTCATCTATTATTAATGTTGGTTTTACTGAACTTTTCATGTAGTGCAATATAGCCCATTCACTGGAGAAGACTAAGCATCCCGGCTCTGATATATATTGGAAAAAATATGAAGACAAGTACCATTTTACTTGTCAATTCACAGCTGACCTTATTGCAATGAACAGTGCAGATTTTATAATCACTAGTACATACCAAGAAATTGCAGGAAGGTAAGTTCTTTTGTAGAAATATTATACTTAAAATAGAAGTTCAATTATTGTTTTCGTCACACTGGTGATCAATGTTTCAAAGCTTCATCTCAGTTTAAAACAATTGTCACATTAGATTTTACATAAGTGTTTTTTGTATGGTGCTCTAATTTGGATCCTCCTGTCAAAATCTAACAATCTTTGTCTCTTACTATCTTGACAATGTGGTTTCCCTTGTCATATTTTCCCTCTCCCCCGCAAAACATAAGTATTCTTTAAGCCTAACTCAACCTCACACCGAGGAGCCAACTCGTGCGTGGAACTATATATATAATGGGTGGTCAGATAAGACCAACAAACAATCATTAGGATAGGCTTGAAATGGTTCTATTTTGATACTATGTTAAGAAGTGGACTTTAAGCCTAACTTAACCTCGTAAAATCGACTTATAAGATGAGGTTTGCACTCACTTATATATTATGAAATGTTCTAATCTCTAGTTAATGTGTGATCTACAACATATTAACTTCTCCACCACCTTATATAAAACTATAAAGAAATATCAACTTTAAGAAATATCTTCGAATTTCTGTTTCCATTCTACATAAATCTTGGTGATGTTGTACAACCAAGAGGATTTCTAATCTAACTTGAAGTTAATAAGATTTCATCAAAAGAGTAATTGAATGGTATCCTTAAGTATTGAAGCTGATTTTGTAAATATTGTTTGATTTACATATCACGTTATTCCCTAACATTGTTTATTACTTTTCCTCAGCAAGAATAATGTTGGACAATATGAGAGCCACAGTGCCTTCACTCTTCCAGGACTCTATCGTGTTGTTCATGGCATTGATGTTTTTGATCCCAAGTTTAATATTGTGTCTCCTGGTGCAGACATGCGCATATATTTTCCATTCTCAGACAAAGAAAAGAGGCTAACTTCTCTCCATGGCTCCATTCAAAAACTGTTATATGGTGATGAACAGAATGAAGAACATGTGTAAGTATATTTTTCAATAGGATAAATGTTCGTGTGCTAAAACACAACACATGTTGCTGTCTTCCTCTAAGCTTCCTCTAAGCTGTCATTGCTAAACTTATAAAAGAATACAGCTAAAAGCTAAAAGTAATTTTTCATGTATACTTGTTAAGAAGTGAACTTTAACTCTAACTCAATTTTATAAAGCGTTATACTTGTTAAGAAGTGAATTTTAAACCTAAGTTAACCTTATAAAACTGATTTATAAGATGAGGTTTGTACTCAAGTTATGAAATGTTGTGTCCTGTCCTTATCTCGTGAGGGATCTTCAACAATACTTTAGAATAACCCAACCCAAAATCTGTTTTATTATCATGAAGCTTCTAATTGGAGCTGTTTTACCCTCTTAATATGAAAATTAATACATAAAACATGTCATAGTAATAAGAAATTTTGAATACAGAGCAGGTTTTGTCTGAAATGCATTTTCTTATAAATTAAGTCAAAGCATCTGTTGCAGATCCTCTATTATTCCTCATGTAACAACAATGGGAGATTAGAATCTTGTTTGATATCTCTTTTTGTCTGACTTAGTGGCTTGATAAATGATAGAGCAAAGCCAATTATCTTTTCTATGGCAAAACTTGATCAAGTGAAGAATATAAGCGGGCTTGTTGAATGCTTTGGTAAAAGCTCAAAGTTGAGAGAGCTTGTGAATCTTGTGGTAGTTGGTGGCAACATTGATGTACAAAAGTCTAGGGACTCAGAAGAAATGCAGGAGATAAAGAAAATGCATAGCCTCATAGAAAAATATAACTTACACGGCCAATTCCGGTGGATAAAGGCCCAAGTGAACCGTGCTCGTAATGGAGAGCTCTACCGTTGTATTGCTGATGTGAAAGGTGCTTTTGTGCAGGTAGGACACATTGTTGTATCAGTATAGTTAGTTCAGATAAATGAATATGGTTATATACAATCAAAGAACTGTTCTTGAGGCATTAATGTTAAACATGTCTTACAAGTAGATAATAGTGATTTCAGGTAATTAAGAACAAATGGATCTGTATACGATTATCAATCTATACTTGTGGTATGTATTAATGATTTAATATGTTCAGTATTATGAGATTATTGTAATGTCTAAGACTCTAAGGGTAATTAACTTTTCAGTCAGAAGTGGTTAAATGAATGATTATTACACAACTATGAATTAGGTTTGTAGAGTCTGAAGATTGTATTTGGGACACCCTTGAAACGTCAAGGGTTGGGACACCCTTCAAACGTTTGTATAAGGGTTGGGACACCCTTGAAGCGTCTGTATAAGGGTTGGGACACCCTTGAAGCATCTGTATAAGTGTTGGGACACCCTTGAAGCGTCTTATACTGTATAAGGGTTGAGACACCCTTGAAGCATCTGTATAAGAGTTAGGACATCCTTGAAGTGTCTGTATAAGGTTTGGGACACCCTGAAGTGTCTTAGGACACTAAAGTGTCTGTATAAGAGTTGGGACACTAAAGTGTCTATATAAGGGTTGGGACACTCCTGAAGTGTCTATATAAGGGTTGGGACATCCCTGAAGTGTCTGTATAAAGGTTGAGACACCCTGAATTGTCTGTATAAGGGTTGAGACACCCCTGAATTGTCTGTATAAGGGCTGAGACACCCGTGAATTGTCTGTATAAGGGTTGAGACACTCCTGAATTGCCTGTATAAGGGTTGAGACACCCTGAAGTGTCTGTATAAGGGTTAAAACACTCATGAAATGTATGTATAAGGGTTGAGACACCCTGAAGTGTCTGTATAAAGGTTGAAACACCCCTGAAGTATCTGTATAAGGGTTTAGACACTCTAAAATGTCTGTCTCATTTATGTCTGTCTCATTTATTTTATTTATTCTTTATTGATAAAAAAAATATTTGTAGTATTAATAGTAAAATATGCCTCACTAGAAGTCAATTACTGCAATATTTAACAGATGAATGATTATAACTTTTCATTCATTTTGAGTAGTTAGATGTTTGGAGACTAAGAGTATATTCAACCATGTTGTTGTTGTACCTGTTGCAGCCAGCTTTCTATGAAGGGTTTGGCCTAACAGTTGTGGAAGCAATGACATGTGGGCTTCCTACATTTGCTACTTGTCATGGTGGCCCTGCTGAGATAATTGAGCATGGAGTTTCTGGATTCCATATTGAGCCACATCATCCTGATGAAGTTGCTGCAAATTTAATGAAGTTTTTTGAGGAATGCCAGCATGATCCTGGCTACTGGAACAAGATTTCTGATGCAGCTCTGAACCGGATTCATGAGAGGTCTACTACATTTGAAGATATGAATCTTGCTCTACTTAGAATCTGATCTTATTTTGTTTAAACTTTGTAGGTATACATGGAAGATATACTCTGAGAGGCTTCTCACTTTAGCTGGTGTCTATGGCTTCTGGAAGCATGTATCTAAGCTTGAGAGGAGAGAAACAAGAAGATACTTGGAGATGTTCTACATTCTCAAGTTCCGGGATTTGGTAAGCTATGTCTGCATGTGTTTTAACCTTTATAAAATTCATCAATAGGTGGAGATCTTAGGAAAATGATAAAATTATAATTCTTTTTATCGGCATGATAAAATTATAATATACAATATTCAAGTTTATTACACATCGATTTTTAGATTTTGAATTAAATTTTTGAAAGAAAAAGGTTACCTTAGCAACTGATAGATACATTAGTTTACAACTATTTTTCTATTTTTTTTATCAGCAAAGAATAAATAAGACATTTCATAGGTGTTCCAATCCTTATACAAATAATCTCAACACAAACTTTTTATTCCTCAACCAATTAGGGATCTCACAGACATTAAAACACATCAGTCACATTAACATACTAACAATAATACATCAATATACAATTACATCAACTCTCCAAATGAACACATTCTCAAGACAAGACACAACAACTAAACTCAGTCTTTGCTAGTAAACTAAACACCCAAGAGTCAAACCCATCAAACTGATCCTTCGATTAGAATATAGAAGTCAAAATACCTGCACAAAACACACCATGTCTTCTAAATCTGGACAAATCTTTAAACAAGAATCACCAAACATAGTCTCTAAAATATCTCATAACATAAAGGTTTCAAACACCAATATGAGTAGATAAATCAACCAATCTTTTTCCTTCACCATAACCCAAGATCAAAATCTTCAAACCGACCTTGTCAAGAAGAAACAAAAGCCAAGAAAACTTGCACAAAACACACCATAACTATCAATCCTGGACAAAATTATCAATCCTGGACAAAACGTTAAACATAAATCATCAAACATTAATCTCTCAAATATTTCATACAATAAGGGGGTTCCAAACACCAATCCGAGTAAGAGAAATCAGTCAATATTTCCTTTATCGTAATACCAAGTCTTCCTTTTTATCACAATAAAAACTTCAACTAGATAAACACACATATTCTTAAAAATCACCATATTCCTATGATTTCAAATTTCACCTATAATACCTACCTAAACCTCCCCACCACCTAGCAATAGCATGTTTCAAACCTATAGATTTAAACATTTTAAAGTGCATGTAAAATCAAGGAAATCTCCAGTCACTCGAGACACGGTCCCCAAATTCTCTAAGAGATTAGTTTATTCAAGACACATTAATTTACAACTATGATGTGACACACTGTAATAATTCCAAAATGAACCATGATATATTGACAAGTTATTTCTTTTTCCACATTCATTCTACAACTCCCAATATTATTATTTTAATTATTTTTCATATTATTTAATTATAATTTTTTTTTTTTTATTAAAACTGTTACATATACAACTATTTAGGGTGTTGGTTGTTAAACTATAACTTTTCTTCTAAAATTGATTCCTATAATAATCATCACTCAATTTAAAAATCATTTAAGAATATATTATTAGAATCATTCAAATTTTATTTATAACAAATTTATTGAACTTGTTGTATCATTTGTTAACTTACTCTTGTTCAACCATTTACAAATATTATATGTGTTAAAATACAAGGTTAAACTCTTTTTTTTTTGTTTAAAACAATGACGAAGTGACATTGTTTTCTACTTCCACGTCTTTGTTTTCATAAATAACCACTATGAATTCTTGAAATTTGATCTAGAATGAACAAAATAATGTTGATGATGTTTGACACTACAACCTAGTGCAGGTACAAAGAATTCCAATGGCAGTCGATGAGCATCTTTGACTTAGTTCAAGGACTTTTTTTGCTTCATGTTTACCCTCACCACTTCACTTCTAGAACAAATGACAACTCTATATTTTACTTCTTTTTTTAAATTTTATTTTCGTTTTTTATATATATGTTCTCTATCTCTGATTATAATGAGACATTATTTAAAAAAAAAAAATCTTTTCTCTTTTTGACTAGATGTTTTTATATGTAATTAATTTTATTATATACTTACCTTATTATATACTTACCTATGAGATTCAGACATTTCTCTTAAATGGTATATCTGTGTCAGATATATGTATCGGTGTTAATATTTGTAGGACACTTATATAATTGTCAGACACACATATTTGTGTACATAAATATTTATTATCAATTTATATAATTTATAATTATATAATATATAGATTGGTGTTTCCGGGTCTTATATTTTAAAGATTTTACATATTTCCGTACCAGTATTAATATATTAATATATGTGTTACTTAATTCTGAGGTGCGAAAGTGAAAAATATTGAGATATTATTAGAAAAGAGAAAAAATATAAAATAAATTATTTTTATCAATAAAAATTAAATAAAATAATATGAAATATTTGAAGAGTGTTGAGAAAATCCAACAAAATACAATTAATTATATTAAGATGATAAATATATTTAAACTGGGATATATAACCATTATTATCAACACATAGATAAGATCTTTCAGTGGAAAGGCTTATAAAATGATAACCTTTTTTTCCCTCATTCATTAATCTCTTAATTAATGACTGCAAATTATATATACAAATAATTCTTAATTTTAATAAAATATATGTAATTTAAGAATATGCATATATTGCTTAATATTTTCTTAACTAAATATCGAGGTCAAGTATAGAAAATAAGATGGTTAATAAAATGAAAAAATGGGTAAGATTTAAAATATTAATAAAGTTGATTTTAAATAGAAAGAATACCTTTTAATTTTAAAGTATAAATAATTAAATTAATCTTTCTAAAATTTAAAATAATAATAATTTAATCTACAATTATTTTTTCCAATTCATATCCAGGTGCATACTTCTTACGTCCCATCCAACAATTAAGGTATGGATATACACGTTTTCTCAATTTTTAGTTATTATCATATCATATCTTTATGGCATTTATGGATAGAGTCCCATATGTAGATAACTACATTTTTGTGATATCTTAATTTAATATTTTGTTATTAAAATTGGTTATCATTTTTTGTTATGGAAGAAATTGATTGTGAATTCATTATGTTATTTAATGATACAGTTTTTTATGATAAACACACTTAGTGAAGTCACTAAAATAATAAAATGAACTTAAAAAAGATAAAATGAATTGAAATTGAAAATTACTTCCAAATCAAAGAATCAATCCTAAAATAAAAACTTTAACATATAATATACAATAAAGTCAAACAAACCTATAAGACTAGACTCGGACACACATACGTACCAGACAGACATGATACTTATAGAATATATATTGGTGAAATGTTTAATTAAAATGATATTTATTGGAGTTTTGACAATTCTAACATGATTCTAACACAATTTAAAAAAAATAAAAAATACATTAATTTTTAAAAAAATTAAATTTATTATAATTTTTTATTATGATTAAAAAATAATAAACAAATCTTTTTAAATCAGTTATGAAAAACATATGCTAAAAATAATTAAAATATATTATACAAATAAATTTTTATTATAAATTATAATATATAGATATATGTTTCAATATTAATATTGGCAAATAAGTTATCTTTGCAGTTTGTTTGATGCCTTTTAACACTACTTCTCTTTCAAAAAAAAATCACCAATAACATACAAAGAGTCTATAAGTAATTTATATTACAATCGTTAAAACTTTAGTTCTTAACTGTAATTCAGCATTTTATTTTAGAATATTCCAAATATCTTCTTGTATCAGTTAAGATTAATCCAAAGCTTTGAAGCATTAGCACTAATTTTTGCGTAATGAAATTCTCGCGCTACTTCTTCATTCAATCCAACGTCGCCATAGACAAAGGTCCCACATCGTAGAGTGTCTGTCCTGACACTTTTCTGCAAGTGACGTCAGAGGTTCCAGCCAAATCAATTCACCAACAACCTTTTCATCTGTCACAGATCGAGGATTCGGATATGGCGAGGAAGACATCAGACCTCTTAGAGCAACTCGATGTTGTTCATCACTTTTCCTACGACTCTCTCATCCGCTACTGTTCTTCCAACGTTTCCGGCTTCCCTCAATCCCCTACTCGGTTCACCGTTTCGCAGGTTTTTGTCTTTTTGGGACCTTCTATCGTCCTTCTGGGTCAAACGGGTTTTCATCAAAACTTGATTTTTATTTTGACTGTGATTCTCTTGTTTAGTTTGGGCATGGACAATCCAACCCCACGTACTTGTTGGAAGTGGGTTCTCATGACTCCGCCGTGAATCGCTATGTTCTCAGGAAGAAACCTGCCGGAAAATTGCTCGCTTCAGCTCATGCCGTTGATAGAGAATTTAAGGTTTTTATGTTACATTGATGAAAATTAAAGGCTTGCCTGGGTTCACGTGAGAACTTGTAGAATCATGTTCAAATTCTAGCTAAGATGATGTTAGGCTAATGCTTAAATGTTTAATTTCATATATGAGAAATTGATTTTCGATCGATTGAACTGGAACAACTTTGGATATCTTTTGTTATGAATAAGAGGTTCTACAGTTAGTTTTACTACTATCTAGTTTTTAGAATAAAAGGGTCCAGTTATAGATCACCTTACTTCAAAATTCAGATCAATTCAAAATCAATTTTGTAGATGTTCATCCAAACTCCCTCTTAAGTGTGTGAAGTTTGGGGAGTGAATCAACATATTAGTGAGAGAACGACTAATTATGTGCCCTTATAATTTACAGGTTCTCCAGGCATTGGGTGCTCATACCAAAGTTCCGGTTCCTAAGGTTTTCTGTATGTGCAATGATCCAAGTGTTATTGGAACCGCGTTTTATATCATGGAATATTTGGAGGGGCGCATATTTATTGACTCCAAGTTACCGGTATGATTTGCTTTCTAGTTAACTTTGGTTTCCTTGGTTATTGCAGAATTGTCATTGGTTTGATTGGTGAGATGTGACTTGTAAATAATCAGGGTGTGGCACCTGAGAGGAGGAGCGCAATTTACAGGGCAACTGCTAAAGCCTTAGCTTCCATACATTCTGCTAATGTGGACTCCATTGGTCTGGGAAAATATGGACTACGCAATAATTATTGCAAAAGACAGGTATATTATTTTATATATGATTATTTGTGGTCAATTTATGCCTTGATTTTCATGAAACTTTGCTTTTTAATTGTGCCGAATGACACTGTATGATCCATGTAGCGACCTCAATTGGTGAAATAAGACCGTTGTAATTGTGCATTGAATTTTTTCACGGGGAGATATGTGTATTGGGATAGAAAGCTGAACATAGATGGATGCATTGTACAGTTACAGCACAGTAAAATTTATGAAAGTGAATGTTGAGGAGACATTGAAAACATCGAGCACTGCATTTGGTTTTTAAAAAGTTTAAGGAGGCACTTAACATTCCTTTCCCCATGTCCATTTTTTGGTTCCACTCCATCTTGTATCACCACCCCTGCTACTGTACCAGGACAGAAAAGAAGGGTTAGGATCAAAATAGATATATTTTATCAAATAAAAAATTGTTCTAATAGATAGTTTTTTTTTGTATTAGATTGAGAGGTGGGCTAAGCAATATGCTTCCTCAACCAGTGAGGGTAAACCTGCTAGTAATCCAAAAATGTTTGCCCTGATTGATTGGCTACGACATCAAATCCCTTCTGAAGATTCTTCAGGAGCAACAGGAGGTCTGGTTCATGGAGATTTTCGCATTGACAATCTTGTGTTCCATCCCACAGAGGTAAAGTTTCATTGGATGAAAAGTACTTTTCTTTGTTCTGGTCTTTTAAAAGCATAGATTTTTGTTCTGATCATGCTCAAAATTAGAGTATCATAACTTGTGTGCTAAAAAAACAAAATTTATGTTCTCAATGCCATGTATTGTTTACTATGGAATTAGGACACTGTCAAGACTCAATATTAGTATTTAGGACTGTTAAATTCATTGGCATCTTAGGACCCACTTCTTATGCCTTATTAGTTTTCCTTCCGTCGCAGGATCGAGTAATTGGAATACTTGACTGGGAATTGTCTACCCTTGGTAACCAAATGTGTGATGTTGCATATAGCTGTATGGTATGTACTATATACACACTTTTCTGAATCGAGATTTTGTGACATAAAGATGAGTTATATTATACTACTATAATCATTTTTTGAATATGCAATTTGCTTATATAATCTTGATGGTTAGTATCTTCATTTAGTCTGATTGCTTGTTAAACTGATGATAGTAGAATCATTGTTTCAGATTACCATGTATTTGATTAATTTAATTACCTGCACAATTCATGTTCCTTTTGTTCTCCTGGAAGACTTATGTTGCAGATATTGGGCCCGAAAACGTGCATGAAGGTATGGAACATTCTGGACTACCTGATGGTATTCCTTCGCTACCAGAATATTTGGCCTATTACTGTTCTCTAGCAGTAAGTGTTACAAATATATATGCCTTGATTCGGTATCATTTCTTATGTATGCTGTTGTGATGATATACATAGCCCAAATTTATGCATTATTACCTTTGCCTTAAGACTTCTTGGGGATTGGAAATTCTACTATTAAGTATGTTTGGAGTTTAGATTCAGATCAACTGTTAGGATAGATATAATAGCCTGCACAATATATCTCTATCTAGATATTAGGGTATAGGGTTGCCTAGAAAGTTGACGTGAAAGCTATAATTTTTCCTAAAAGAAACCACGAAGAAGGATTTGTGTATGTGAAGGAGAAAACTATCCTAATTTTCTATTAATGTGGAAGATCACTTAAGGTCTGGAAAACTGTGGTACATATGAAAGGATAAGGGCTCTCCTTTTGACACACTATGCAAGCAATGGAAAACCTATCACAAGGCTCACAAAACCCAACACAATCTACATGGGTTTAAGTTCTTATAACAGCCCAAAAACAAATGTTATTACAATTTACAACTGGAATGAACCAATATATTTGACATCCAACCATTAAGTTACAGGAATATGTAACTAGTATATTCTACCCAAGATTAAAATATCTAATAACATGTTCAATGATAACTAGTTAATCTCATAACTTGAGATTTTGATTGTTTTGTTTGAGATTTTAATAGCTTTGTATTTGATGGTGGTCATTAACGCTAGCTATATAGCCAGGGATGCTTTTGGCATGTCTTGTAAGTTGTATCATATATTTGCCTATTCTTGAAGATCTAACGAAAGAGTTTTGGATTCCAGGAAAGGAAATGGCCTGTTGCTGAATGGAAGTTCTATGTTGCCTTTTCTTTGTTCCGAGGGGCTTCAATTTATGCAGGAGTTTATAATAGATGGGTTAAGGTATCTAAATTTGTTAGAGATGCTGCTGCTGTTATAGTTTTAAGATCTAATATTTTGGGGCTTCTTTGTGTGCAATAGGGTAACGCATCAGGAGGTGAGCGTGCTCGACACACTGAAGTACTTGCTAATGGCCTTATAGATGCTGCTTGGGAATTTATTGAACAAAATTCTGTGCTTCCTCAGCATCCTCCCTCAGGTAGCTATAACATGTAAACATTATGGGCTCTCATGTAGTGTATCTAAAATATAATTTGTTACCTACTGGAAGCTAAAAATATTACTAGGTTATTATTATTAAACTACCAGCTGAAGCCCTTTTACACCTTATAATCAGAATTTTTTTTTATCAGTACGATACTATTCGAAAGAGTTTGTGAATGGGAATGATGCACAGGGCCGCTCAGATCAGGGGAAGTTTGTTCCTAGTCAAAAGGTTTTGGCACTGAGGAAAAAAATAATTAAGTTCATGGAGGAACACATTTACCCCATGGAAAATGAATTTTATAAGCTTGCCCAATCAGACTCACGCTGGACTGTTCACCCAGCAGAGGAAAAGTTAAAGGAGATGGCAAAAAAAGAAGGCTTGTGGAACTTATGGATTCCTGTATGCGTCTTTTCCTCTTTATTTTTTCTGTATTTTGTGATTTCAGAAGCTTTTCTCGTCCATCTATCAGGTTTGATGTATTACAGCTTCTTAGGAGTTGAGTTATGAGCATTGAAATAAATATCCAAAGATGTTGTAGGGGATCCCTCACCATATAAGTCAATTTGGTGGAGTTGAGTTAGATTTGAACTTACATTCTAAAAGACACGGCTATTTGAGTTATTTAGTAGATATTCTACCCTGTCTACCCACCCTCTCAAAATAAAACTTGATGAAATCTAAGCTTTTAAAAAGAAGATACTGAAAAAAAAATATAAAAAATATAAAGGTTTAATAAATCATAGCCGAAAAAGAACTTGTGGATGCTGGAAAAGCTGTAGGGATGAGCATTGCTGTAACTCAACAGGACAGCTAAGAAAATATTCAGCCTGAATAGCTTGATGGAATACAGAATTATTAGACATTTATCATCTATGATTATTTCTTAAATTCTTTTATTACCTACTGTCACTGTTTCTTTTCCTGAAAAAGAAGTCATCTGAATGCATTTGTTTGTGTGCAGCTTGATAGTGCAGTGAGAGCAAGAAACCTTATCTTCGATGGGAGCAATAATCATCTCTCTGCCTATGCAAATGACTTGTTATTGGGAGCTGGTCTCACTAATCTCGAATATGGATACCTTTGTGAGATCATGGGTCGTTCTATTTGGGCTCCACAAATATTTAATTGTGGTGCACCTGACACAGGTAATATGGAGGTAAGATGGAACTTTGTAGATTTGCTTGGTTGATCATTAACTGACTAACATGAATTTGATCTCTCTCTGGGGTTGATCATATTTAGTACGCATTCTATAGATGTTGCATTTTTGTCTAATTTGAGAGCATTACTTTGCATATTAGGTATTACTGCGTTATGGAAATAAAGAACAACTACAAGAATGGCTAGTTCCTTTGCTTGAGGGGACGATTAGATCTGGATTTGCTATGACAGAACCACAAGTTGCATCTTCCGATGCAACCAATATTGAGTGCTCTATTAAAAGGTAGTATTATTGTTAATCTTATGTAATTCAAGAGTCCGTCTTTTCATTTGGCCAAGAATGCATTGGCTAATTACTTAAAAAACGTAGGTTTGAGTCAAGTTTCTTGGTAGAAGACAATTTAGACATTTGGGTATGGACTACTTATTTAGTTATTTTCTTAATTTGTCATCATTTATAGGCAAGGAGATTCATATATTATCAATGGGACAAAATGGTGGACTAGTGGTGCTATGGATCCAAGATGTAGAATTCTTATAGTCATGGTGAGTATTTGACTGAAAGTTATTGCACTAACAGTCATGTGCCATTCATGTCAATAATCAATAGTGTGATTGAAACATATGGACAGGGGAAAACTGACTTCAACGCAGCAAAGCATAAACAGCAATCTATGATCTTAGTGGATGTCCAGACTCCTGGTGTTCACATAAAGAGACCATTGACCGTGTTTGGCTATGATGATGCTCCACATGGGCATGCAGAAATAACATTTGAAAATGTTTGTGTGCCAGCAAAAAACATCATACTGGGTGAAGGACGTGGATTTGAGATTGCTCAAGTAAGTCGAAAAATATTTCTTAGGTTGAATATTAGGATCTGATGTTGATTTGATGTTGTTTTCAAGCATGACTAAACAAAGAAGTCGTATTTTTAAGTATGACTTCAATTTAAACAAATAAACTTTAATATATTCTACCATGGAAGGAATTACGGGGTTATGTATGGAAGTTATTTGGTCTGTCTATCTGCATAATGTTCATCTGCCTATCTTCTTTTATATGTTTACTAAAGTACCAAAAATATATTTTCAGTGTGCTGATAACTAGCATTCTTGCAGGGTAGGCTTGGTCCTGGAAGGCTGCACCATTGTATGAGACTGATAGGTGTTGCTGAGCGAGGCATGCAGTTGATGGTTCAAAGAGCCATTAGTAGAAAAACATTTGGGAAGTTCATTGCTCAACATGGTTCATTTCTTTCAGATATGGCCAAGGTATTAGAAATTTATTGGACGAGAGTGTCTCAGTTTTACATTATTAAGATTCTGCTTACTTAGCTTCTGATGTTCAGTGCCGAATAGAGCTAGAGAGGACCAGATTGTTAGTGTTGGAAGCCGCTGATCAACTTGATAGACATGGGAACAAAAAAGCTCGGGGGATACTAGCAATGGCAAAGGTAATTGTTTGTAACACAGACACTCCTCTTAAATGGTATGTTCGTGTCAGATACACGTATCGGACACTGACACTTGTAAGACACATATCAGTGAAATATCCATTCAAAAAATATTTGTTGTATTTCACCTGTCCTACAAGTGTTAGTGTCTGATACGTGTATCTAATACAATTTTAAAAAGGAAAAATATATTAATTTTCTAAAAACTCAAATTTATTGTATAAATTTTTATTATGATTATAAAAATAATGAACAAATTCTTTTGAACCAGCCATAAGAAATCTTTATTTCTGCTAAAAAAAGTTTAAACATACTTTGCACATAAATATTTATTGTCAATTTATATAATTCATAATAATATAATAATAGATATGTGTCCTCATATTCTATATTTTAAAAATTATACATATCTTTCTCTGTGTTCGTATTAGTGTGTGTTACATACCTATCATTTCACTTTGATGTTGATTCTTCCACACTCTCCTTGGCATGGGAGCAGGTAGCTGCACCGAACATGGCACTGAAGGTGCTTGACATGGCAATCCAAGTGCATGGAGCAGCTGGTGTTTCATCTGACACTGTCCTGGCTCATCTATGGGCTGCTTCGAGAACACTGAGACTTGCAGATGGTCCAGATGAAGTTCACTTGGGGACCATTGCCAAGTTAGAACTGCAGAAAGCCAAGCTTTGAGAACCTCAACACTTTTTGCCTCAGGGCTAAATGAAAGTCATCAAATAACTCGTGAAACGGGAAATTAAAGGTCCACCAAAAAAATGTTCCTAGGACAAAAAAATGCTTTCAAAATGCTTTTTTGGAAGCATCATGTAACATATATGAAGTTGTTCAAATTCAGCTATCTCATTGTGTATTCCAGGTTTGAAAATTGTTACTTTAAAGTCCTTAGTTAAATATCACAGCCCAGTGGTTTATAATAAAAGTATGGCCTCGTGTTAACGAATTTACAAAACTTCACCATTTAAAAATAGAGTCAAAAGTGAAGTACTCGTAAGAATGATATTTCAATCAAAATCTTGCAAATTTAACTTAGCTTAATTATGGGTCTAACCGACTAACTCATCACTAATTTAATGAAATAGATTAACCTTTTATTTCATTAATTAAAAATAATAATTGAAAAAATTAGAATTTATAAATTGTATTATTTAAAAATATAAATATCACTACAAGAAGATCATGAAATAGAAACCAATTTTTAGAAACCAAAATAATTAGTTACAATAGGAACTAAAATAAAGACCATTTTAAAAATTAAAAAAAAATTGATTTTTAAATTAGTTTCTATTATTTTATATTATTGTTAAATAGTTTCTAAATTCGTATCTAATTAGCAACTAAGGTTTTAACTACCAATTATTTAGTTTCTAAATTTGGTAGCAAAAACTTTGGTTGCTAATTAGATACCAATTTAAAAACTATTTAACAATAATAGAAAATAATAGAAACTAATTTAGAAATCAAATTTCTTTTTAGTTTCTAAAATGGTCTCTAATTTAGTTACTATAGCAACTAATTATTTTGGTTTCTACAAATTGGTTTTTATTTCATGATTTTCTTGTAGTGTATATAATAATACTTTTAATTTAAATCATTAAAACTTACAAATTAAATTAATATGGAAACAGTAATCTTTATATTTATCCAATATAGTTAAGTTCTTCACACACCAATTTCCTTTTTTATTTAAAAAAAAAAAGGCTACTTTAGGCTTCCATAACATAGAAAAATCATGATTGACAAATAATACTAAATAAAAAAGAGAAAATTAAAAAAAAATGTTTTTCTTCCATTCTCAGTAGAGAGAAAAAATAATAGATATGACAGATAATGTAAAATTAGAATTTGAACGAAATCACCCTACATATAAAATGAGGGTCCTGATATTAACACCATACACAATAAAATACATACAATTCATATATACTAATAAACTAATATTTTAATTATATTATATTATTATAATGGTTTGTTAGATGTATGTATTTTTTATTTTTTATTTTGGATGTTAAAAGAAATCTTTTCCATAAAATAACTCTATACCAAAACAACAACAAACATCAAAGGTGATACAAGGGTACACATCAAAAACTTATATTAGCACCAAAGTTCTTGATTCAAGGAGACCCTCAAAACTAAACCTTTTTTAAATTGTTTTCTTTAACAAGTAGATGCCAAAATTAAACAATGACTGATATATTTTAACTGATGTTGTGCACCAAGTTTAGGAATTACCTGATATTCTTGGATGCAGAGAACATGCATCAAAAGTACCCTCCGTTTCACAAGGGATTCCCACCTTCCATTTAACACTGATTTTGCCGAGAATTTAGAGCATTTATAAATGAAATAACAATCATAAGTTGAAAGAATAAGCACCCAAAAGGTTGAAAACAACAGTTCTGATCACCCTTTCTCATCTTGTTGAGGAAAAAAGGAACACAGAAGAAAGTTTATATGGGTGAAAATGTCAAAGCCAAAGACCAACAAAGAAGGTTCGCCATTCTTGGCGTCTCTTCAATCCTCCTTGTGGCTGTGGTGGCTGCAGTGGCTGTTACCTTGAACCAGGGAGAAGAACCTGCAGATGATGCAGCTCATATCACTAGTTCTCAAAGGACAAGTGTAGAGATACTGTGCCATTCAACAGAATACGCCAAAACATGCAAGAAAAGCCTTGCAAAAGTACCTGACAGAAATGCAGACACAAGAGCTTTGGTGAAAGCTGCGATCAATGCCACAGCAGTGGAACTTTTGAGTCACATAAAGAACTCTACCCTTTATCGTGACCTGGGGAAGGACAACATGACAAGACAAGCCGTGGAAATTTGCAAGGAAGTGTTTGAGTATGCGATTCATGGTATTCAGAAATCTGTTGATACAATAGACAAGTTTGAATATGGGAAGTTGAGTGAATACATTTATGATCTTAAGGTTTGGATCTCGGGGAGTCTCACACACCAATACACATGCTTGTATGGTTTTGAGCACACAGACACAAAAGCTGGTGCCAAAATGAACAAGGTTTTGAACACCTCTTTGGAGCTTACCAGCAATGCATTGGATATGATCGATGTGATCTCTGGTATACTGAAGGACCTTAACATGACCTCATTTGGGAATAGGAGGCTTCTCTCTCAGGAGAGAGTGCCCGTAGATGATTACCCTTCATGGGTGAGTGAAGGGAAAAGACGTCTTCTTTCGCAGGGCACAGAAGGTGCTAAGGTAGTTGTGGCCCAAGATGGGTCTGGCCAATTCAAAACCATCAAGGAAGCTCTTAAGACCGTTCCCGCAAACAATGCTGAACCTTTTGTGATTTACGTCAAAGCTGGTGTTTACAAGGAAAATGTGGACATGTCCATGCTCATGACCCATGTCACCATCATTGGAGATGGTCCCACAAAGACTAGATTCAGTGGCAGTTTAAACTACGATGATGGCGTCCAAACTTACAAAACTGCTACTTTTGGTAAGTACCTCATAAACCCTATAACTATACATTTATAATACATGATAACTTGGTCCAATATACAACTTAACTTATGATCGTGGAGATGAAGAAAGATATTTTTTGTCATAAACTGGTGAGTTTTAGGCAGAGAAAATCGAGTCGTTTTAGGAGTGTTTCAATCCTTATACATAATGTTCAAAGTCTCATACCTAAAAGGTCAAGAACCAAGAACAAAAGCTTACAACGATTAACCTCTCCGAACCAAACAACATTATACCTTTCATTCTCCGAACCAAACAACACAAAGGACCAGAAAACACAAGTCCCTAAAACACCAAAACGATCAAACCACCAACACCACATACTCTCCTAACAAAAATCCTAAACCCTAAACCTATCTAGTCCTTCCACCCAAAAGAAACAAAATAAAACAAGGGTAATAATACATTGACAATCCATATTTTTTATACAATCATATTACAACTTCCAATATTATTATTTTAATACTTTTTCATATCATTTAATTTCAAACTTACCCTTTAATATATATTTATTTTCAAATTCATCACATCAAGAATGGTATACAACTCTAAAGATTGTCAAACTATAATTTTCTGGAAAACAATTAAAAGAGAAAAAAAAAAAAAAAAAAAAAATT
>Ga0123342_1002576_pt1 | contig 29969 bp, 10 predicted proteins | sample Turbeawhitnodule_FD_89960 | JGI IMG/M metagenome (GOLD analysis project Ga0123342, IMG submission 89960) | Root nodule microbial communities of legume samples collected from Mexico - Turtle bean Mexico white nodule | ecosystem: Host-associated > Plants > Roots > Nodule | place: Mexico: Nepantla... | reverse complement strand
TTTAAAGGTGGAGTGGTTGATCACACTGAAATTTTCTCTCTGACACAGATTAAGGTTTGGTCATGGATCTCATCAAAGATACCGTCAGCTAATTTCTCATTCTCTGATTGGTGTCTTGAACCCTTGGTATGTATGCATTCTGTTTAGTTTTTATGTAAAAGGTTGTTTCTTGGGTTTCTTTTATTATTGATTGAGATGGGATAGAGAGTAGGAGGTCTTTTGGTTGATATGTAGATGGAAAGGCTCTTTGAGAAAATCTGTTTTGTTGTATAAGGGTTTGACCACCCCTGAAGTGGTCTCATTTAATTTCATTGCTATTTGTTAAAAAAAAAAAACACTCCATACCAGCAAACGACAGTTATCAGAATATTTTATGAGTCATAATCACGTTTCAAATTATGTAGGAAATATTTCTGAGAATATCTGATATACCAACATACCTATATACTAATATATCTTCTTATATAAGTGAGGAATCACGATATACATCAGTGTGCAATTGATATTCAGTCCATCACAACAAAGACTCATGACCAACACTATAAATAAACTCTTTGCACAGATGTACCTTTGCAGAGGTTTAAAATACGCTCTTATCAGTTTACAAGTATATACTCGTTACACCGATTTGATCGTCGGAGTACCTTTCTCAGGTCAATCACGACCAAACACCAACAATTGAGGAAGGAGACTTCAGCAAAGAGTGAGGAGATCACCAACACATTAACAATCGTACAACCAGTTTCAGGTATCTAAGTCATCTTTCTCTATATAAAAATTGTCATAAACTTGACATTATAATATTAAATCGTAGCTTGTTGCGTATAAATGTGAAAATGTCATAAACTTGGGTTGGATTCTCTTAATATTCTTCTTGAGAACTAGTTTTTACTTTCAAAGTTGCTGATGAATGCAATCTGAGAAATTCAAGGGAAAAGTACGTCCTCGCCATTTAAGAAACGCATTTTCGCATCCAATGAATGCTTTCACTGATCAACACCTCGTGAATGGATCTTAGCAAAAAAACACAAATTGATATGAACTTTCCGGACACAAAGAAAATCCAAGAAGGGTTTGTTTGGCATATATTATCTGCAGAATCTTGTGGACGCGCTTTTATTTCCCTCCTTCTATCCTTATCCTCATATTTATAATCAACATGATTATATATCTGATCATATATATATATGCTTCACTTTCTAGTCACACAATAATATACAATTCTATCATCAACAATATTGTATTATAGTAATAATTCACAGATATAATTTTAGTGTTACTGAAAAGTAACAGTCCAACATCTAATCTTTTGATGCCTGAGGTTTCATTGTTTTCTTTCACCAAGTTGTTTACACTTTCCCATCAAACTATAACACCAAGAAAAACGTATCTGCATGACAATAACAGCAAATTGAATAATCAGCCTATGATTATGACAATAATCAGCATATTTCAAGGATGATTTATTCCTATTACAACCTATATAACTTCAAAAAACCAGTAAAAGTATCTTTCAAGCATTACTATCTAGATTTAGGAACAGATAGTTTGTACTGAGCTTTATAGCCAAACAAAACTTGAGATATGGATGACATTGTTTATATAAGATGCATTAGAATCAAACTTTACAAAATTGCTGAACCTCCATATGCATAGTTAACCTTAGCCTTTCATATCTACGCAAGAAAAACCCTACATGTTGTGTTGTTGATAACCAAGAGGTCCCATGAAAAAGCATATACTTAGAATAAGACACAGATAAATTAAGAATCTGTGAGAAGTAATAATTTGATCAAATATTGACTTAAAGCTATGCCTTTGCAATTTTACCTTGCAGAGCAAAAGCTAGAACATATCTTATGGAAATAGGAGCATTATCAAATCCAACCAATTGACTAACTTGCATATATACACCTTGAATACTGGTGGAATATCTAGGTTCTTTACGAATTAATTGATGGAAAGCATATAATTAATACACTAAGCCAAAGTGGAAGGGTCCAACCAAGGTAACAGATCCAAAATTTGGCTCATTTAGGAGTGTGATTCCATGTTCTTCAATTCTTTTACTTTCCTTATGGGCCAGAAGGTTACTGTTAAAAGGCAGTGGTTGTATGGTTAAGACAAAAATGTCTGTGTTCATGTGGGGGGCCATATGCTTTGTTCTGAAAAGCATCACTCTCTTTCTGCACATCTACATCATTGTGAATGTTAATTGTGATGTGAGAGGAGAAGCATATGGTATATGGTGCCAATGCAGGTATATTGGGGTATATATAGATAAATTAAATGTCCTTGAAAGGGATTGCTCTTCTGCTCACTTCCAAACATGTTAATTGCTCATCACATCACAAAAAAAAGTTGTTACTTATTAATTGTACCTCACAAACCAGAATGACAGAAACGAAGTTGCTGGAAGAAAACAGCACAAAAAGGCTTCACCAACTTGTAAGTAAAACTTTATGAATACGTACGAATTCATATATTTCCAATCTTATAATTTATATCCTATCTATTTTTATTCTTAAATACTTCTGCACTTAATCATCATTAGGTCCAAAATACTAAGCTTTAAGGTTTGTACAACTTAATCCCAGTAGCATGTGTCGGAGATCTCACTTCGATCAGAGATAAAAATATTTTATAATATATAAGAGTGTTTTTTCTCTTTCTCAAATTGAATCCAATACCTAACTACTTGTATTAATATGACAACAAAATGTTGATCTTTGTGTGGTTTGAGACGTCGATCATCTGCCTTTTAGCGTTTCTTACTTAGCATGAATTTTTTTTGTGTGAGGGTACTTTATAGAGTGCTTAGAGAAGTTCTCTTATTTCTTTAAATTGTAAAAGGGTTAGAATACCCCTCTATGTTCATTTTCTATTTAATTTATTATTTACTAATTAAAAAAAATATAAGTAACTTTAAACCTCTCACGATTTTATAAGATTGACTTAAGTTTAAAATTATTGTTTAATATAGTATTAAAATAATTTAGAATATATCATAATGAGTGTTTATTAGCATCGCCTATTCACTTCTTAAGAGCATGTATCTCATGTTTTTGGAATTTTTAATATTCTATAAAATGAATTCTACATTCCAGAAACTCTGAGAGGAGGAAGTTGAGGCGAGGAAGATTTAAGAATGTACAATTTTTTTTTAGGATTAAGACGTTTCTTTTCGCTCACATCATAGTTTGGAAGTGATTGAAAACAATGTTGCTTCTAAGATAAATATGAAGAGACGAGGAATAGAGGTTGAGAATCTTTGTTGTTTGTGTAGGGTGTCAAAGATGTCAACAAATCATTTGTTCTTCGGATACTAATTTGGAATCTTTGCTACAACTGGTTAGGAGTGAGTTCGGTTGATCTTATTGTTCTTGGATCACATTTTGAACATTTCAAAATTCTGGATGCGTCTACTTCAGTTAATTTTATTATGGATAATGTTTGGATGGCGTTGGTTAGCAAGATTTGGAGACACAAGAATAATTATTTATTTAAAGGTGGAGTGGTTGATCATACTGAAATTTTTTCCGTGACACAGATTAAGGTTTGGTCTTGGATCTCTTCAAAGATACCATCAGTGAGTTTCTTGGTGCCTAGAACCCTTGGTATGTATGCATTTGATTTAATGTCACTATAAGGGTTGATCCTTGATCTTTCTATTTTTTCTTTAGTTAGTAATGTTGGGTAGGAAGTAGGAGGTTTCATTTTGGTTTTTGATGTGTAAGTGGAAATGTAATCTTTGATTTCTCTTACTGTATAGGAGAGTTGAACCACCTTTAAGTGAACCTATTTAATTTTATTACTTTTTCTGATAAAAAAAATTTGTCAAAGAACTCATTTCCATTTGTTAAATAATATCACAATAGTTGCTATAAGAAAAAAAAATTAACTTAAATATAAACAAATTTTAATTATTTTAATCACGTCTAATGATTTCATCCTAAAAGTACATTTCAATTCATTAGAATTATATTTTAACATTTTTATTTCATATTAAAGTTCAATGAATAACACTTTAAAAAAGTTAAATATTGTTTGTAGAATTAAACTATAATAAATCAACTTTTTTAATTAATACAAAATTAATTAATTTTACTTATATTCCAATTTAATATTCACGTGACGAATAACTGCACCGAAGAAATCAAATCCTCCTCCAAAGTTGTAAAGAAACAACTTAGACCAAAAACAAAAATTAGATTTTCTTATCTCAAATAATTTCATTCAAATAAAACTCCGCAAGAATTGCTTAACTTCACAGCTTTGTTAAGTTCTGATTGGAATAAAAGTATAAAAAAATGAATCAAATTCACGGGGATTAATTTGGTTTCATCAAAAAAATTAATTAATCCAACTAAAATTAGTCAATTTGACTAAAAAGTTGCTTCAATGATATCAGTTAATTGTAAAATCACTAAATTAATGCTATATTTTAAAAAAAAATACAAATCCATAGTTTTTTTATCTAAATTTTGAATTTTCTATATTTTTAACATAAATACTAAAAAAATTATTAAATAAAACTAATTTTATAAACCAAAATAGTTAGTTATTATTTAATTAAACTAGAGATAATTTTATAAACTTAAAAAAAATTAGTATTTAAAGTATTTTTTATTATTAATAAAAAATTATAAAATAATTTCTAAACTTTATATCTAATGATTACTTACTAGAATTTTAACTACTTACTACTTTATATTTTAAGTAATATTTTAGAGATTAATTTAAAATTAAAAATATTAATTTAGATTTAAATTTAGAAATTATTTTATAAATTTTTATTAATAATAAAAATCACGTTTTTGTCTTTAAATTAGTATCTAATTTAATTAATATAGTAATTAATTATTTTTTTATTTTTAAGTTTAGTTACTATTTAATTTAATGATTTTAATGTGAATTATATGTTAACAGTGGTTAATGAGTAAACGAGAAATTTTAGTTAAGCATACGAGTATCTTGTTTGCAGTGCATTAACTGATGTTAACATGAGTAAAGACGAGTTTTAAAAGAATTGCAAAATCTCTATCTGCTCTTGGGTCAACCTTTTTCTATATCTTAACAAATCTGATTTAGAATACAATTATGCATTCTTTTCAGGAATTTTTACCAATCACTTTATTTCTCTATTTACAAGAAAAAAGGTGTGTCATGTGTCACCTCTTTGTCTGATCTATCTGGATATATCTGTAACTTTTAATTCCATTGCTGTTTTGAATTTCTAGCTTCTCTTTATTTCTCTTTCTAATTTTCTTATACAACACTTACACTCAAAATGAGCTTCATGAGTGTACTCCTTGTAAGTAATAAACAGTTTGCTCATAAAACATTGGTACAAATGTTTGATTCTATGCTTAATTGTTCTTTCTTTCAGTCAGCCCTTAAATTTACTCAAAATAACAAACATTATACTCTTCATAATGATTCATTTCAGAAATGTTTTAACCCTTAATTTTACTCAAAATAACAAACATTATATTCTTCATAATGATTCATTTCAGTCAGGAATGTTTTAACCTTATACACAGAGTAGTTAATGCCGACCTGTTCAACGGATATGATTATTTCATAGATAATAGAGACTAATAAGACTATCAGTAGAATTACTGCAAAGAACAATGTGTTTTGAGAATATGATCTTCTACATGAGTTTGACAGTTGAGAAGAGATAAAAGGGTACATTAATGATGAGACAATTTTTATATGTATTTATATAAGACATGAGTAATTAAGTCACACTAATAAGCAGGAACGAAGAGTAAGGTCCAGATTAGGAGGTTGATGAGGGCAATTATCAAGATTTTCTTGCTTATTATAATCTGATTTGGTTTCTTGTTGAAAGTAGGTTAGCAAGGACAAAGTGGCATCATTATTCTTAACTTCACATTTAGACGAAACTCCTATGCTGGGGCTGTTGCTACCAACCTGCCATTTCAACCACAAAGCAAAAGGAAAAAAGAAAAAGTAAATTACTTTTCTGTGTAAAGAGAAACATAAACCATGATTAGTGTAAGCAGCATATTAATGATTCAGGGTTTATGCATACCACGTCAAAGAGACTTGAACGTCGCTTCTTCTTATCTATAGTTGCCAATCTGAGAAAGTACTTCTGAGCATGGCTTGCCACTTGTGTTGGAGTTCTTGTGGTCACAAAGTTTCTAGAGATTCCCCTCCAATCACCCTTTCCCAGCTTCTCCAGTCCTACAAGGAATATTCTGTGTTCCTCTTCTGTCCATGGCACTCCTGATATAAGTATGCACAACAACAATGTTGTTACATGTTATTTAAGGTTACCAACAAATTCACTTTAACTTTAATTCTAACTCAATCTTACAAAATCAGGTTTATAATCATAAAAGCAATGTTAGATGTCGGATTTTAAGTCTAACTCGACTTTACAAAATCAGGTTTATAAGATGAGATTTACACTCAGTTATATACTACTATGAAATGTTTTTATCTTTACTCTGTGGATAAATCATGTATATAAAGAAGGAAATGGTATATACTAGACAAGAATCAAGGAAAAGTAGTTTGATAATTATGATCAAAGATTTTCCTGGGAGGCTGATGAGTAAAAGACACTAGCTAGATTAGTGTGCATAGAATTTGTTTACATATAACTTCAAATGAAGAATTATTCATGAGATATATGAAAATAGTGAGAAAAAAATATATACTTAGGAGATTGAAACAAGAATATATATACCTTTCTTCCTCTCTTGAAGTGGAGGTATGAGACCGTCTGATAGATACCCAAAAGAGGTTCGGTCAGAGTTTTCATCAATGGTTAATCTTGATGAAGAAAAAGAGGAAGATGATGAAGAGGGTAAGGAGTCCATGCTGAAGCTTTTCTTGATGGTAACACAGGTGTCTAATTGCACGCCAAAGAGGCGAAGTCCAACGAAAGAAGAGCCTCTCAAAGAAGTGCAGGTCCTTGAATTGTGCCCTATCACTCCACAATGTGAGCACTTTCTCCCCATTCTCTCTTCAACAAAATTCAGATTTTCAGAACCCTCAAATCAAAACCAAACTATATGATGTTTATGCATGTAAGAGTGTGTGTGTGTGTGAGAAAGAGGGAAGAGAAGAGCAGAAAAATGGATTGATTTGAAGGTATATATGATGATGGAGTGAGGTGTGGGGTTCATGAAAATGTAGTCACACCCACGAAATTTGATTGGATGGATATAGTTTATTGCTGGATATTTTTACAACTATTTTTTTCCTTATTATAAAATAAAAAAATCATAAAGATAGGGATACCTTATCTTATTTGGAGCATTTATGTCCTCTGGGACTACACAGGATCCATCTATCTAACCTTCAATTTATTTTATCATTCATCAATATAATATTCTACCACACTAATTTACACGTTCTATGTTCTATGGTCTAAATTTTGCATAAATATTTGACAATCAACATATATATCTTCTTCTCTTGGTAGACTTAAGATGGATGCATAAATATACATGTAATTATTAATTTGTATGAGGTTAGTTAATTGATGTTTTGTTGGCAGAGTTAGTTTATTACTTTTTTTTATCAACAGATAATTAATTGAATTAAAGGGGACTACTTCAGACGTGTTTCAACCCGTATACAAAACCAGAAACAAAATCAACATCAATTTGTTATCAAAATACACCTACTCTACTAGCAAACCACAACCTCCCAACCCACTAGGTACACAACAAACCCTAAATCTTAAACCTTAAACAAAACAACTTCATTATTACTTCGATGTTTACATGAGCTTTGTCTTTGGTTGAATGAGGTTTGTTGATTGTGTTAGAAGAGATTTATTATTATGTTTTAGATCTGTATAAGAGTTGAACCACTTTGAAGTAATCGAATTTTTTCTTGTAGATGTTGCATGCATATTCTTGTTCAACACATGAATATATTGAATTAAGTGTAAAAGCAAGAAAGAAAGGAGGAATTTCTCTCCATTCAATCAAGGTTGGTCTTTGTATGACTCAAGAAAGAAAGAAAATAATTTATATGGAGAGGATGACTTTGAAAGTTGTGTCCGTCAACTAAAATTTCATTATTTGAAGGAAGTTGCTAAACTTATATCAAATTGATCACATATTGTTATTTAAAAACGTGAAGTGAACGTGATGAATTCTCAAAACTTCTGACTTTCCAGATAAATCTATAGAAACCATATATATATTTGTGGCAAGATACATAGTCTAAATGGTACATTTTTTCCCAATTAATTTGATTTTGTATTGAAAGTGTACATTTAAACTGAAATAGTGAGTTATAAATTATTTATTTCTTCTGAAAAACTGATTATTTATTTATATAATTATATAATATTTTTTTGAATAATTTAATTAATTAATAATAACCTAAGTTATTGACTCGCATGGTGTAATTTGGATCAATATTAGTTTCTCTTTAACTTTTTTTTTATCCTAACTCATACATTACGACAAAGTTTAAGGTTTTTAGTGAATATATTCATGGTAGTAGTGTTCAAAGTCAAAAACATTAAACCATTTTGTGGGTTGGTCCCTTTATTCAAACATTTGATAGTGAGTAGTGGACTAACTTCATTGCTTATATTTTCTTACTTCTAATTAGTACTTGTTTCACACCAAGTCATAGTTCCAATTTTTATTGCAGTGCTTTTGTCATGTATTTTCCTACAATAAAACAATTAAAAAACAAATGCATCACAATTTACAAACTATTACTCAATGAACATATCGCATCAAATCAGGTTTTCTGCCGTTTGAAAAAATATATAATTGTACAGAATTCTCACATTTAATTGTTTAATTCAACATAAAATAATAAAATATAATCTATTAACGAGATTTTTCGAGAGTTGTTAATTCCTTTTCTTATATTAAGTCACTTATGTGTTGTCTCGTTTATTATTTTCTTTACACTTCTAGTTATGTTCACATATTACTTAAATTCAGCTAATATAAACTTAAACTTGAACCGGACTTTTAATTTTTTGTGTATGCATTATTATCAGAATGAATAAATTGGTGTTGTTTTTATTTTTTTGATGTTTAGTTCACAAATATAAAATAAGTAAACTTTGAGTTTGGTTCTTATTTATTTTTTGTGTTTCTAAAATTCAAAATATTTTTCATTCTTATCAAATAATTAAATTTAGGTTGTGCAGCCTGTAAATAGTAACACAGGCTGGCGGACTGATCAACTACTTTTCACCTTTTTTAATTTTCTTTTTAGATTTATTTACTTGTTTATAATAATTTATATTACTTTTTTTTACAATAAAATTAGATCAAATTTAATATCTTAATGAATTAAAGTTTTATTAGGGAGTGGATTAAGGTTTTATTAGAAAGTGGATTTTAAGTTTAACTCAATCCCATAAAACCGGCTCATGAAGTGAAGTTTGCATCCACTTATATACAAATGAATATCTCAACTTTCTTTGTTATTCCAGTCAAAATCAAAACAAATGGTCTGAATATATACAAATGGTATACTCATTCTAGGTTTAACTAAAGGGGGAAAGAATCAATAATTAAATATTAGAATCATAACAAGACAAAATAAAGGTAGGTTATTCACCACGATAAAGAGGAACAACTGATAATTAGAAAAGACACCCAATTAATATTAGGATCATTCTATAACTCTGATATCTGTATCATTTAATAGGTTTAATACCTAACAAAATAAAATAAATAACAAGAATACCTCAATTAATCAAATTAAATGATGTATAAAAAAATTAATGTAAATAAAGTTTTATTAAAAAACATTGACCACCACCAATTTTTATTCAAAAACATAGCGAATTTAAGTTTTAAGTGTGTTAGAAAATAAATTAAGTATATACATTTTATTATTAAAATTATATGTGTATATTAAGTGTAGATAATCTGTACCCAAAAAAAGTGTAGAAAATTCCCCATCCTAGAAATAGATTAATTACTCCTCTCATCATTTATAATTTTCACACGTACTCGTTACCAGTTCGGGTGAATTATACACCATATTTGAAGGAAAATGTTTAATGAATATTTTATTTTAGAAATGTGTGGCAGAAAAAAAAAAGTGATAAGAGCTTAGGGAGATAGAAAAAGAAGGTGAAAATGTGTTATAAAAGCATACAAAATCTCTTTTTCCATGGATATAGAGGACCTTCTCCATTATTTAGAATCACTTAATAAAGAAGTGATTCTTGATTATTTAAAATCTCTTTTTCCATGTTGAATATATAAGTATGGTAATATATATAATTAAAGTTTGCAAATGAAAACAGAAAAATTGGATAATTATTATATATCTTCATCAACCTAGCTCTTTCCTACTAACCTAGCTAGTGATTTTAATATCATTATTGTATCTCGAGGCTTAAGAATTTGAGTCCAGAAGCGTGACTATTAGCACAATTAATTTGAGTTGAAAGCAAGTTGAAGCTTTCTCTAAGCTTTCAATAATTTCTGAGAAAGACGACACATCCATATCATTTGGCATTATCATACAAAGGAATCTTCTTCAATATTGTTAGATGCTTAATTATTTTACACAATTTTACAAACTATATTTTTTTATCACAAAAATAATTAATAAATAGGAACCATTTTAAAGGTGATCCAATACTATTTTTAAGAGAAAAATCCTATAAGCTTACCAAAAAATGTCAATTCAAACCAACAGGATCAATTGAGGAACACCACAAAATTAACCTACTCAAACTAACAAAAATTCTTGATAAAAATCAAACAAGTCATCGAATCAAGACACCAATCAGAAAAAGAAAAACAAGCATAAGAAAATTTATATATAATCCAAGATCAAACCTTTAATTGAATTAAAGAAAAAATTTCAGAATGATCAATCACTCCTCCTTTAAAGATGTATTTGTTCTTAGGTTTCCAAATCTCACTAATAACTGTCATTTTACAAATTATATATACATTTCAAGTTTTTGATAATCATCATGATATTTTTCACAAAATTGATTGTACAAATATTAGGAAGTAAATTCTTAAGTCTAACTCAACCCTATTAAATCAATTAAAAAGTGATATTTGTACTTATTTATATACTATAAAATATATTTATCTTTAATTGATATAAAATCTACAAGACAAAATATTATAATTTATCTTGAATCATCCTCCAAATATAATATTGTTTAAATAATGTATTTACTTACCATATATAAAATTAACAAAGTATATATTTTGCCCCACACAAAACATACTTTCTATAGTACCTTTTCGTGTGTACTAAATACTACTTTACGTATATTTTTATAATGCAAAGGATCCAATATTGTTAGATGAATTTGTAAAAGACGAGTTCCTTAATTGAGTGGGTAATTAATTATAGATATTAGTTTTAAAACACGTAGATGTATCCATTAACTATTTCCACTCACAACTCAAACGCCAAAAGTCATAACCAGTGCGGCACTACAAAGAGTTGCAACCAATAACAAAGTGTTTAATCAGAATTTAGTTAATGATTTCTTCAAGTAGAAAGATCAGTTTTTTGCATTATGGTTTTGGATATAGTTTATAATTTTAGTGAAAGTACGATACTAAAATCCTTTTGCACTGTGTTAAAATATTATAAAACTATCCAATTCTGACCAAACATCTTCATTTATTCATCATATATTCATCATATAAAAGACAAAGGGCAAAGAACGGGGTAGGTTCCTTCACAGGTCAAAATCAATCAAGGATATGCAAAAAATATACGTCCAAATATTTATCAAGAATAATAAATATATATATAGAAATATTCTTAATTATTTAAAAAATATACATTAAATAGATTCATAAATAAATGTATTATTTTATTCAAGACATATTTGGATAAATAATTTAATTGTTGATAGGGTCTTATCAAATAAAATCTTGTGACAAAACTTTGATTTGATATTTATTGAAGTTACAAAAAAAGGGTTTATTTTGATTAATGCACACCACAAAAACTTCTTTAATTAATTCATAAATAATTTCTGAGAATCACAAGTTATTTTCACAACCTACAATAAATTTTGTGGTGAAATATTTTATTGATGTGTGTAATTAGTTTCTACTTATAGTATATTTATCTTCAAAAAGATTTTTTTTTTACTCGTTCTGATCCTATATTAAAAAATAGATTTTAAATCTAACTTAATCTCATAAAATTCTTTCATGAATATAAGAAAATCAAAAATCATGAGATAGAAACCAATTCTAGAGATAAAAAATAATTAGTTGCTAGTGATTAAATTAGAGACCATTTTAGAGACTAAAAAAAATTGATTTCTAAATTAGTTTATATTATTGTTAAATGGATTCTAAATTGATATCTAATTAACTACCAAAGTTTTTACCACTACCAAATTTAGAATTTAAATAATTGGTAGTTAAAACTTTTGTAACTAATTAGATACTAATTTAAAAATCATTTAACAATACTATAAACTAATTTAGAAACTAATTTTTTTTTTCAATTTCTAAAATGGTCTCTAATTTAATTACTATATCAACTAATTATTTTTTGTCTCTAAAATTAGTTTTTATCTCATGTTTTTCTTATAGTGTTATATCTAATCGATGTGAAATCCAAACAAACATTTTTAAGTGTTGTTCACTTTTCCTCTTTCCCTCTCCCATCATTACATTATCTTAAAGAAGTCGTTAGCTTTCTCATGTAAACTATGATAACTAAATCGCCATTAATTAGTTACTTTTTTGGATCATGACCAATCTTAATATATCTGAGAAAAATATTATAGCAGAACTGTGCCACTTAAGCTGAAAAGATAGATTGCATCCCTAAAATAATGCAGTATACTAGAATGAAGTTTTAAACTTAATAATGTCCAATGCAGAAGCACTTTAAATTATTCTCCAAACCCAATTCCACATCACCTTCAATTTCCTACAGCTAGTTGCATAAGATACATTAATACTGATATATAGGAGTAGCCCTACCTACAACTTTTAACCAAATGGTGGCACCACTTGGTGGAGGCCAAGGATCACTATATCTGCATTCTTTATGTTTCTTATATTCACAATCATTCAATTTTCTAATACATCATTCCTCAAAGTGGCTTTCTAATTTTTCAAAGAGCTACTCTTCCTAGTAAAGTCAAAAGCAACATGGAAAATTTGGCCACAATCATTGTGCAAATAAGGAAACTTGGTCTTCTCTTCTTCGGCACTCCGTTTCTGCATTTTCATATAATATAATTTTTAAAGGTGATGTGGTTGATGTGGCAGAATTGTTCGCTCGGTTTCAGTTAAAAGTTTAATCTTGAGTTACTTTTAAAACTTCTGACTCGTGTTTTAATCTTTTGGTTTGTATGAAAACGGTTAAATGATGTGTATAAATGTTAGTAAGAGTTTAGCGCACGTTGATATAAGAAGTCTAAGTGATTTTTTTCTTTTTGTTTTGTATAAGATTTTTATCATTCCTAAAATGATATACATTTATTTAATTTTTTCTGATAAAAAAACAATATTATCAATTTCAAATTTGCTTGTGATTGCAATCATTTCAATAGTTTATAGGTGATGATTTCATCATATCGATCTCCTAATATCACTGAGCAATTATATATTAATCACCTTCAGTATCATCCAATCACATAGTTTAAGTGTGTAATTATCAGTGAGATACTACTAATGAATACTTGGAATGCACAGTGAGATTCGTCTCTCTCTCTCTCTCTTTCTTCTTGCATGGTGTAACACAACTCACTCATCTTTGAATAAAAAAATGGGTGAATTGTATATCACAACTCACACATCATTGAAAAAGATAAAAAAAAGGTTACAAACAGTTACTGTATCTATTTTTATCTAGGATAAACAATAAAAAAAAGTAAGAACTAAAAGAAGACAAGTTAAAGGTGGTGAGATAAAATAGACTACTGCAATGAAGAGTATAGAAAATTAACAGGTCCCCGCGTTTCCTTATCATGTATATCTAACTTTCTACTAATTACAGCTCATCATAAATTGACATTTTATCTGTGATGGATATTCATTAGTCCAAAAACAAAGATGGAAACAGCTCTGCATTATTCACTGCTGAAGTTAACACAGAAATATAGAATGCATATACGTTTCCATCTGTTATTGTTTCCCAAAGATTCCACACATGTTTCAAGGATTTAATATCAGAAAAAAAATAACTTTTTTTCTTAATCTATTAATTAATTTGTCACTCTCTTCTAAATAACCAATTATTTGTGCCTCAATCAATGGACATGAGAGAATTACTGATGGAAATGATAAACAAGTAATTTTTGCTTAAAATATATTCTTCCAACATCGGGTTTCTCCTAAAGTGACATCTTTTATCTTCGTCTTTTAGTCTTTATGGCCTACATACACGGTGGTTTCTGGTTGGTTTTTTCTTTCACTGAGATGAGTGAGGAACTTGTAAAGGCACTCATCAAGCTAGTTCGAGTACAAATGGTAGGTGAGTTGATAGTGAAAAATTATCTTTGACGCTGAGCCTTCTCTGATATTTATACATTTTGAATGGATCTCGGTTGTCATGGACTCTGTTTGTGGGTCCAACAGAGGACCCAACCATGTCTTAATCATGTTGGTTTAATTACAGATAATTGTGGATATACGAATTGTGTTTGGATTAAGAGAGTTATTCAATATTCTCGGTCATTCGACCATGATGACCTTTTCCGACTATTGAATAGTACATTTGTTCCCAAACTCGAGTAGAACGATTTGAGTATCAATAAAATCTATGGAAAAAGAAAAATTATTTTGCCTTTAACTATATGCTCATCCCAAGTCAAAAAGATGTTACTACTTACCACACTAGTTATAGAAAAATTGAAAACATATATGAGACGTATAAAATGTTCTATACTTGGTATGTAAGAACAATTAATGAGAGAAGTGAAATGGTATATAGATATAAGGCCAGCTGTTATGAAGTGGTTGTAGAGGTTCATTTGACACGTTGTGATTGTGACATGGTTAAAATTAATGAGTGGATGGACCCAGTGATGCACTGTACGGACATTTTTAAGAAAACATAATTTTCTGGCACCAACTTTGCTGTTTGAGCGTGGAAGAGCTACTCAATTATCTCCTTTTAATTCCTTCTTCTCTCATTATCAACTAAATGCTATTTGTTCTCATTTCACAGTGGAATATGGTTTAAGCACTATCAAAAACTTTCTTCTCTTTCCTCTTTTGATACTAATTAGTAATAAGGGTATTAGTAATTAGGATGCTGATATATTAAGATCCTCAACACTAAAATGATAAACTTTACACTTTAATAGATTAATATTTTATTTTATTTTTTAATTTAAAAATATTATTATATTATTATAAACAGTGTTAAATGTATGTTTTTTTACTGTCAAAAAAACTTTTCTTTAGTAATTATTATATAGAATAATCATGTATTGACAATTCAGGACTGAATTATTTCATCGTACAACTGCTAAAAGTAGAAAAAAAATAATACATTAAAAAAAATTATTAAACAGAAACTAATTTTAAAAACAAAAAATAATTAATTTTTATTTTAAAAAATTAGAAATTATTTTAGATAAAAAAAAAATTAATATAAATTATGGTTTGTATTCCACATTATAAAATTTGATATAAATTATGGTTTGTATTTCACATTATAGAATTTGATATAGATTTTATTACTTCATGGAAGAAGAAGGCATGGAGGTGCAAAGAAGAATTTTCCTACGTTTTTTAAAGTAATAATCCAATAGACAATAGAGAATCTTTATGACTCAACTCAAACTGAAACTCAAGAAAGTAATATTATGGCAAATTCTTCCTACACCCAATACTTTTAACATGTATCCAACACAATTTTAAAATTCCAAAAATATTTTTTATTCTGAAAAGGAAAATTTAAAATTTAAAATAATACATTCTGTAAAAGTAGATTCGGGAAGAGCTTTTTGTGTTCTGAAAATAAAAATTCAGAAATAAAAATAAAAAATCCATTCCGGATAAGAAAATCCGCAATTCAAAAATTTTGTTCTGTCAAAAAAAATTTACACACCTTTCTTATTAATATTTATTATATTTTGAAAATAAAATTTTATAACACTGTTTAAAAATACTTATGAGGTTTAGTGCCCAAATAAACAACAGCATACTCATCTTGTCTAAATAAGGGTTATTTTCAAATACTAATTAAAAATTAAAGATACTATAACTATCAGAAAATAGTGGTGTAAAAAGTAACCATGGTCTTACTCATATCCATGAGCCCAACTATTTAAGACCAAATTGAGCCCACTTCTATTGAACCAGCAGCATTAGACTGTTTCTTCCTGCACCTCCATATCTTCTTCTGGTACCTCCATACACAACATGAAAATACAATTGTATCCTTCTTGTGCCACCCCCATAGAATAGCTTCCGGATTATGTAATCCGGAAACGCATTTGAAAAAAGACTTCCAGATTACATAATCCGGAAGTTAAAAAAGACTTCCAGATTATGTAATCCAGAAAGTAATCATGCATATGAAAAAATACTTTCGGATTATATAATCCGAAAACTAATTACAAATTTGAAAAATGACTTCCGGATTATATAATTCAGAATATTAAAAAGGGGCATTTTTGAAAATACAAAAATCTATGGAGGTGAGAGAAGAAAGTATGGAGGTGCAGGAAGAAGCAGCCGCAGCATTAAAATGAAGGAGCTCTGCATTGTGAAAAGACCAAAATACCTCTCCTTTATATTTATATTAATCCTACCTCTTCTTCACGTCCACATGTTAAACGGGACAAGCGACAAAGATATAGTTTTACTTTACTTTTTAGACAGTTTTCCAATATTCTCAGATTTTATGTTTTAAATTTAGTTATGATATTGTAAAAAAAAAATATTACTAATATATCAAATATTATCATAATTTATTGTGTTTATTTTAGATTAATATCGCTATTATTCAAAATCACATCCACCACTTCCCTTTTACAAAATTGGAATTGAAATTGTTTAACGAAATTAGCATTACACTGCGAACAAAGATTTAACCAAAACTGAAATGTTGTTCTGTACAATCAACTAAATAATTATACACCACTTCCAATTACTCTCCTCCCACAAAATCGAAGACAATATTTACAGCACTGCTTCAAAAATCTACGAGGAAAAACTAAGCTTTTTACAAGATAAAATTGAAAAGAAGCTTCACATTAGAATGTCACCTTCCAGCATCTTCAGCACCTATTTATAACAAAAGATAAAACAGTGTATAAAGTAAAATTAGAATGGGAAAATGATTCAACTAGGAAGATTTGTTAATTTATTTTCGAACCTGTGACATTCGAGGCCTTAAATGAGGATCCCGTCCAATGCACAAAGAGGAACATTGCAGCATGCGATACACCTCTTCATCAACATAGCACTTTCTTAAACTCGGATCTACTAGTTTATAAATCGCTTTTTTTTCAAGCAATGGCCTTGCCTATGCACCAACATTTCAACCAATCGTCACAACACACAAATTTCAAAAACAATTTCTTCAAAACTCACTTTTAAGATTAAACCTATCTTAACCTAATAGAGTCATGGTATGTTAACAATTCAACACTTGTTTCAGGTTCAATGGTTCAGCTTCAATGGCTGTTAAAACAGCTGTTAAAAGTAGAAAGAGGAATAATCTTTTACCCAAAAGATACATGAGAAAAGTAGAGAAATTTTAAAAAGTTATAAACTTATGAGAATTCGTACACAATTGTCTACGTAGACTCTTGTTTCATTCTATTCCAAAAATATCCTTTTTTAATATTTTGGATTACATAATCCAAAAGTATTTTTTAGATTCATAATTAGCTTATGAATTATGTAATTGGGAAGTCTTATGTGATTAGCTTCCAGATTACATAATAGCTTTCGGATTATGTAATCCGAAAGTCTTTTTTTTTCAAATGTGTGATTCGTTTCTGGATTACATAATTCAGAAGTTCTTTTGGATATGAGATTAATTTTTAGATTATATAATCCGAAAGTTTTTTTTCAAATACGTGATTAGTTTTCAGATTATATAATCCAGAAGTCTTTTCTGGATATGAGATTAGCTTTCAAATTACATAATTCATAGGTTTCTCTCAAATCCCGATAGTATGGGAGTGACACAAAAGTTATGGAGATATAGGAAGAAGTAGTCTTGTCAAAGTAATTTTTTTGTTTTTTAAAGTTATTTAGAAAAGTGTTACCCATTCACTGAGACATTGCTGTCCTTTGGGGCGGTTTATGTCCACTGCTTTTCTTCCTGTGATGAGCTCCAGCAGTACTATCCCAAACGAGTAGACATCAGCTTTTTCAGTAATTTGACCACTCTGAGCGTATTCTGGCGCCAAATACCTGTAAATAACAAAGGTTTTCAGCATCACCTTATTTACTGCTCTTCAAAGGGGAAAAACAATTTGGCTTTCATCTCCCACTACCCAAATGTTCCTATCACTCTCGTTTCCACACCCATGTCTCCATCTGGCTGCCACCTAGCAAGTCCAAAATCTCCTACCTAACACCATAATCATCAACATTAAACCAATAACCTCAACAAACACTCGTTAGCACATTTCAAAATTCAACAACAATAATGATACTTTGACAACATGGTTATATACAACATGTGATTGACACATAAAATAATGTTATTTTAATCATTTCATGCAAAGACAGATAAATGTGATTGTAAACTGTTACAAGTTGTCAATATATTAAGAAAAAGACTTACTAAAGCTTCAAAATCATGAGTGAGGAGGATATTGTTTGGTCGCATGTCACGGTGCACAATACAACCTACTCTACATTCTTCATGAAGGTATCTCAAACCACGAGCTGCTCCAACTGCAATCTTTTGTCTTGCTGACCATTCCAGTACATTCTGCTTTCGTCCTGCATATCCAAATCATCCCTTCAAATTCCATTTTCTCTTATTGCTTCCTAAGATTTTCATGCAAAAGTATTTACACTTTTCTTAGATATCATTGCTAATGTAGTTATTATAACAGTCAACAAATTTACCATCGTACAAGACAATCTGGGATTGGATAATACTATAAAATATAATGGTAATTGGCTTTTCAAGTTATTCACCTGCTAAGATATTTAGTAATAGGAAGAACAGCAGTTTCCAACAGTGGTTATGAATGTAGCAAAAGAAAAGTAAGGATTCAAAGGAATTTACTGTAGAGATGAGAATCCAGAGAGCCATTGCAGATGTATTCGTAAACTAGCAATCTTCTTCCATTTTCCACACAGAACCCAATTAGCATCACAACATTGCGATGTTGTGCACAGCTTAAGACCTCTACTTCTGAGCAAAACTCTTTATCTCCTTGAGTGCTGGCTAATTTATACTGTTTCACAGCAATGACTTGTCCATCAGGTAGGACTCCACGGTGTACAGAACCAAAACCACCTTCAGCCAAGAAGTTTGCCTGTGAAAAACCACCTGTGGCAAGCTGCAATTCAGCAAATGTAAACCACCTTGGTGGATTGCCAAACACAGGTGCCTTGTGCTGACAGATAGAGCACAATGGGGGAGGGCCAGGAGGTGAACTTTTAGCTAGTGCAATTGCTTCTCTAACACTTTTGCTCAAGTTCACATCAATTTTACAATTAAGCATTCCTAGTATAGGATCTTCATCCAACTTTGAGAATTTCTCTAGTAAAGTTTCATAAGCAGTGGCCAGAGTCTTGTCACTGGATCTTTGCATGTTGTTGTCTTCATGCTTTGAGAAATCACCATCCATGCAAATCACATTTGCAATCCATGGCTGAAAATATGAGCTCTTGGACGACATACTTAGCTTTTCACTCTCGGAGTCAGACTCAATATCCTCTAGGTTGGTCAGTCCCTCGTGAATGAAGGTAAAACCTCTTCTTTGTCTCTCAGAGTGGAAAAATGGGGAAGTAGCAGGATCTGAGCTTGATATTGATGATGTTCCAATATCAGTTGCAGTCAGTGGTGGTGACCCTTGTTCAGGACTGCTAGCAGGAGTAACAGCTGGACCTCTAATTATATCTGCATGTTCAGTGTTGCCATCTTTCAAGTTTCTTGCAAGTGTCGATGGACAACCCATGTTTAGTTCCATCTTAGGTGAACTGTTCAAGTTCAAACGCAGAATCTTTGGCCTAGACCGTTTCATCATTACAATATTGCAATGCAGCTGCTCCATGCAGTATTTCTTTTCATGTTTCAACTTTCTGCAAATAGAGAATCATCTTCGGTCCATAAGTAATTGGGAAATTTTCACAGATGTATTAAGCAACAACACACCCTTTAACATATAAAGTTGAAAATTACTTGTCCAATATAACCCAGCTTGACTGCACTCTCTTGGCCTCAGCAGCCACAGCTCCACATAAGGAACCAGAAAGAATCTTCACTCTGATCTTTATCTGTGTAAATTGTTTGACAGTTCAGAAAAGACGAACACTAGACACAAAGAAATAAATAATTAATAAGAATATACATATATACGTATATATTACAATGTTATGTACCAACCTTCTCTGGATCGTAAAAATCATGGAGTTGAAGCACTAACTGAGAACAGGATTTTGTAATAACTTCTTTCTGATCTGAAGCAGTGCCTAAACTGGATCTCCAATTACTAGAGGCACAGTCAGTGGTAAATCTGGAAAGTCCCCATACCCTTTTGCCTGCAAATGCACAAATTATAGTCAGTGATGAACCTCGATACAAGAATGAGTAGAAACAGGTTTCTGGATTATTCAGATCTCTAGCAAAGGCAAGGTCATAAAGCCTCACATATTTGAAGGTTCAAAACACAATTGTGTAAAATGTGCCGCTCAACTTTGTATGCATCTTCTAGTTTAATGTTTTCTTTAACTCAGTTTCATAAAGCCATTAAGCGTGAGACTAAATTGAGTAATGTAACTAAGAAAGAGCCTAAGCAATTGGATATAAATTGAAAAAAAAAAAAAAAGAATAAACGAAAGAAACCAATACTTGAAGAAAGAACCGGAATAACCACCAACAGCTTAATGCAATCCCCTGGTTGAACAACATGAGTCAAAGCCCACACCAGAGCAGTCCTTGAAATATCTCTAGAAGCTTTAACCGCAACCACAACCACTTTACCGGTGGTTTCTGAGGTGCCCATCTCTTCTTCATGACGACCCTTTTGGCTCCTCATCTCAAATTCTCAACTTGCTAGGAGAATCAGCAACCAAAAGCCATCTGAAACGCTGAATCAGCCAAAATATTGCAACTTTGCAGCAATGAACAGTGACAACAAACACCCTCGGAAACCAAGGTCTTCTTTTGTGTTACCCAGAAATGAAAAAGTAGCAGGCCACACACTTCAAGGCACTTTAGTTAAACAACCTTCCAGTTAAAGCACACACAAGTGAAAATCTGAAAATCCACGCTTAACAGTGACTCCACTGCTACAGAAGAAAGGACAGTTTTTGTTACATTACATGACATAAAATTACAAACCAGGGATGCCAAATTCACGTTGAGTGCGTGAGGCCATGGGAACAGAATCCGGTTATCCCATTACCATTTTCTTCTGACATCTTATGCATTATGATTGAGACAGCAAAAGCGCCTCTGAAAATTGAAATTAAAAAAAGGGATCATTTTCAATCAAGTAAGGACAGGAAGAAATGGACAGTTTTTAGGTGAGAGTGTAGAGACAAATTCTGTTCACTAATCCCAAAATTGAATGAAAAAGGATCATGTCATGTTAATCATGTAAACCACTGAAGTTAGTTCCCTTCTTAGAAACCCAATAAAGTTGAAGCCATGAAAATTATGAGAATGAAAAAGGTAATGCATGAATGAGCAGTGTAAAATATGTGGCTTGAACCGAGGGAAATGGATATTAAAAGTACTAGAATTATACTATGCGCAAATGATCACAAAGGTTTTACTTAGAAAACACTCTCTATAGTTGTCAAATAGAGTGAGTGACATTGATGACAAGACATGTGGATTTATTTTTTTAACCAAGTGGGAAGGTACCATCTTGTTCAAGTTACAAGGCATTGAACTGAATCCCTTTGAAAGTTCCAACTACTGAGATTATTTAATTTAGCAATGTGAAAAACCACATTGGGCACGAAATTACACCTCAGTTCTAGTCATTCTCCACTCAACATTTGGCACAAGAAGGTGCAATAAATACAAATATAGGAAGAGATGAAATGAGAAACACTAGTAGATGTTGCTTTCATGGTGCCAATTGGTATCATTAAGGGAAGAAAATTTTTCCTTTCTGAAAGAATGGCCTAAGGCCACCATTGACTCTGTTATGCCCATTTTGCTTGCTGTGTAATTGGTGGGGGCAAGAAGCAATGATGGTTGAAGTGAAAGAGTGATGTCATTACAGTGGATATGCATATGCACCTTCAATGGTTTACACTGAAGATTTGTTCTAACTTCAACTTTAAATTCTAAACTTTAAATTGAATTAAAATTAAAGTTATTTTTTAATATGATATTAGATTCACTTAAAATAGATAAGAATCTGTTGAACAGATCTAATGAAAATTTGTTAAACTAATTATGTGTTAATCTCTTTTGCAACAAGAAGGAACTTATGTCTTAATCTAGGATTAAAGTCGTATAGGATATCTAATATGTTTCTATAAAAGTATAAGAAATAAGTAATTAAAATAATATAAATGAGTGAAGATTTGAAAAGATGTATTTTTTTTATTATTTTATTTTTAACTTATCTAAACTTTGGTTGTTGAGATATATTTTCGTCAGTTTAATATTGGAATATTTAATAAGAAATGAATTACAAAAAGAATAATTTTTCAACCCTAAAGAGAGAGGACACCTTGAGCATGTGGGTTACTATTCTGTCATAACAAGATTAGATAAAGTATACCTTTAATAATTTTTATATAATGCAAGTTTAATTAATCTAATTGTTGAATTTATATTTTTATTAACTATATCATAATGCAAAAATATTTAAAAGTTCGTCACGTTATTTAATTTTAATATATTTCAAAATATATAAATTTTTAATATTGAATAACATATTTATACAAATTTATATTATGTAAAATTTGACTGAGATTATCATTAAGATTTAATCATGAGTTCACTAATGTGAGGGTGTTTTCTGACTTGCAAAGACCTCCAAAAGATACCAAAAGTTAAATAAATATATGTAATTTAATTGTAATAGAAATCTTAATAAGTAATAATATTATATTATGGTTATGCTTATACTTGTGAAAGATAGATTCGAACCCATGTGCAGTTAAATAACAACTTTTATTGTCCATATTCATAGTTGTACGTATGTAGCTTTAAAACTTATTTATTACACATATTTTAATGTACTATCTTAGAAAATTAATAAAACAGAATCATCGTTTTGATGTTAAATTAATTATGAAAAATAATCAAAATGAATTAAGTGTGCAATATCTCAATAAAAAACAGTTAAAGATTTTTCAAAATTAAATTTTAAAAGACAACACGTATTAATTATATAATTTTAGAATTGATTTATATTTATATTTATATTTATTGATGGTATAACACTTCATTACATTAATATTCAAAAGATTTTTATCACTTTACTCCATCATCCTTTGCAATAATATGAAGTCATACTTTTTTTATTTGATCTTTGTATAAATTTTACTGTAATAGTGTACTTATCCGCCTTAAGATCGAAAATGTCAAAGAGTTAGGGCGACTACATGTCTTCTCTAACCGAATCTTTATTGTCATCATTGACCATTATGAGTAAAACAGTCTAATCAATGAGTCTTAAATTATGAGTGATTATTTATAAAACAATGAATAACAATTATATTGTTAATCCAACTGACTCACAACGACCAGCTCAAAGAATACCACATGATGAATCTATAAATACACATTATCCATGAAGTACAATGTCATTTTATCTCGTACTCTTAACTCTCATATTGTTAAGAACTTACTATCGTTGTGCTCTTATTAACTTAAGTATTGAATAGTACTTTTTAGGAAGACATCATCTCTCATCGGAGACCAACTTAAAGTTTATTTTCTAAGAAACATTTTGTCCTCATCGAGCTACACTCCCTAAGTTCATTTTCGGTGAGAACAAATAGCATATATATAAACTTGATTTATGTGTATGCATCTATCATCTCAATTATAAAGTCATATTCATAAAGTAAATTAAAAGAGAGAAAATATATATTTCTTATAAACTCGATTGAAATGTTTGAGCTCATCTGAAAGAAAGTTAGAATAATGATAAATAATTATTTTTTCACATGTTGAATTCTTGTATATGTATTAAGAAGTAACTGACTTTAAATAATTCTAATATCATATTAAGCATTGAACTAGAAGTCTAATTCAATTTTACAAAATTCACTATAAGATGATATTTACATTTACTTATATATTATAAAATGTCTTTGTCTTTAGTTAATTTGTAGTCTTCAACTATACTTAAAACATTTCAGAACATATCATTTCAATAATCATATATTTTTCTCAATTTTCACAAAAAAATGTGAGTCATCTTTCTTGAAATAATATATTTTTCCATAATTTACTCTTATTTTTTTTGTGGGTTTAGGTGTACTTAATTTGTCACATTTTGTATTTTGCATGAGATGTTCAAAATCCATGTGGTTTTATTTTTTTTTTATGGTTGGAAAACATTGTATTGTACTGTTACACATGGGTAACGTGGCACAGCTGTTTGAGGCTGTCAGTTTTCCTTACACCGTATGACAATTCACAATAGGAGCATTTCTTAAGGGTAATATTTTTAAAATTCACTTCTTATTTATAATTATACACATTTTTTATTTTAACTTTTTTATTATAAGTAATATGTTTCAATCTTTATTCAAACAATCTTGGTTTTGCCTTATTTGTGTAATTAAAAATAAGTTGGTGACATTTTTTAATGTTGACGTGGCATTGAAGTATGATACGCTTTACTTTTTAGATTCTATGTTTCTACTTTTTTTATTTTAATTTTTATATCTGTACAACTTTTACTTTTTAGTTTATACACTTAAAATATTTTGTTTTAATTCCAATATTAGTACTTTTAATTTTGTTCTGATTTATACACTTAAAAAAATACTAATGTTGTTAAAAGCAGATGTAGTATATAACTCATGAGATGGTTGAGACCGGACTGGTATTTTTTATTAATTTATTTTTTTTATCTAAAATAACTAAATATGTTTTTATATGTTATTTTAATCTCTAAGATTTTTTTTCATTTGATTGGTCAAATTTGTGCTAGAAATATGTAACAAAGTTAGTTTTGAATTTAATGATCCATATAACACGGAATTGTTAAGTTAAGATTGTTCTACCTTTCTCTTTTTAAGCTTTTATCGACACTTGTATTTAGATTATATCTCTTTCTAACCTAACATTTTCGATTTTTTCATGAATTTAAAATATACATTAATATCGTATTAATAAGTTTTTAAACCTACAAAATAAATTTATAATTGCAATTTATATCTATTTATATATGCTATTTTAATTACATTTCTAGATTATATAGGATCTTTAACCACTTGAAGATAAAGTATGGAATTATAGCAACATTTATGCATATAGGTCAAGCATAATAGAAATAGTCAAACATGACAAAAACTACGCATTGTGTTGCTAAAACTCATGTATGAGCAGTGAGGATAGTAACTTTGAACACAAATTTGTAGGGTTCATACTATGTATAAGTATGAATTTTATGGCAAAAAACTATTTTAGTGAACCATTATTGGTGATCTAGATTATGAGTTTGAGGTGTCATTTTATTAAGAGTATTAATACTTTAATATCTTTTATAAAAATTAAAATTATTTATATATTATCTTATTGATTTTAAATAATATAAGTAATACAGAAGATATTTGATAACTAATATTTTATTAAATCATATTTAAAATTTAGTGTAGGTCAATTATCGATTTTAATTTCGAATAATATCTCTTAATTGATTTAAGATTGATAAAGATTCACCGATATTTGAATTTGAACTCAAAATACATACTTGACCGTATAATTTATCGATGGATAAGTATTATTGATCCAATAATCGATTAGTCTTGATGAACTATTTGACTGTTTATTCTGAAATAAAAAAATATTTCAATAAAGACATTACTTAAAATCATATTTTTTACAAAATTACCTATTACAAGTTAGACATAATTTTTAATAAGAAATTAGTTATTATTCATGTGAATGCATGATAAAAGTCATAGATGTCTTTAGTGTACTATTGTACACGGAGGATTAACATTCATATATACCTTCAATCTTCCATTTCATTTTCTGATGGTAATGTATCTATTAAGCTAATATTTAGATATCTCATTAAAGTATCATAAAAAGAATTTGCAGAATTATTTATGAAGTTTTACTTACCAATTAGAATATGTAGATAAAACATTCCTTGCACAACTATTTATGGAATTTTACGTACAAATGTAGATAAAATATTTTTCACTTACATGTATTTAAGTATGAACTTATATTTGTATTAGAGACTTACATATGAATTATTTATATACTTATTTATACAAATTTTTCCATCTTAACATTTTCCTATATAGATGATGTTTTCTTAAGTAAACATATTCATATGCACCACTTGATCGTGAGTTCACGACCAATTACTGATGAATTATTTTGTATATGATATTACAGATGTAAACATTTTTGTAAATAAATATACCTACTCTTAATAGTCCTGCTGCTTTACCTATGAATTTAATCTGTCCCATGAGCTGTTTTTTTTTTTAATTAATGATCAAGGACCTGGTTCCAATCAAACCAACCGTTTTGGTTTTTAAAAGATTATCCTTTTGTCAAAAGTTACGAAAATTATTTTCAACCAATTAGAAAAATGCTGCAATGGTAGAAGAGAGAGAGGAAACAGTGTTCTATAACTGAAACGTACTTGGAAGTAAACAAAAAATCTTAAAAGCTTCTGAACTTATTGCCTTAAATTGTTCAATGATCATATCAATATAATCAGTTATATATGGGAACAATGCACTAACAATGATTATTCCTATAATTCCTATCTAGCATGAGTACAAAACCCCCTCAAAGCAATCACTTAACTAGAGTTTCATGGAATTTCCCTTATTGAATCTCTGAGGTGCCAAAGGCTAGATCATTGGTAACCTACAGGGGAAGGGTGTGAGAATCTACATAGTCACTAGTGGGAGCTATTTTGTTGATAAGCTTGAGTAGAATGCTCTCCAATTCCTCCCCATTGCTCCAATCATGAACTTCTGCAGCAACTAATTTTGGGTCACTGTGAATCCGGTTCCAGAGTGGATAATTCTTCCTGGGCATCACAAAATCACCTTCCTTCAGCTTCAAAGTTGGACAATAATCACCTGATCCATCTCCAAGGTATATGAATTTTCTTTCATTTCCAGGTAAAGAACCTCGAATTTGGTTTATCACTAAACCCTGAAAAAGAAAACAACCAACGTTATGAGTAACCAAATAATGCAGTAGTAGACAAAAACGAAAAACAGAGTTTCATAGTCATGTAAAGTACATACTTAAAAACAAAGTTTATTTCTTAAACATGTTTAAAATAAATTAAATTAAATCTTGAAACATATATCTAATCTGAAATCATTTCTATCAAATGATCATTCTCAATGATAACTGCTATTTGTACAATTTAATTAAAATTAATAAAAGTTTTCATGCTGACCTTGCACATATTGGGAGGGCAGAGGGAACAAGCATGAGGAGACAAGGTTGAATCATGAAATGGAGTGACATGAAGACGTCCTTCATCATCTACAAAACCACGGTTGGTATAAATCTGTGAAAAGCAACCTAATAAACCATGGTGTTCCAGAATGGTCCGAATGAAAAACTCATTTGCGTCACTAATTATCCTCAAGTCGCAACTGCAAATTCAAAATGTCACACGTTATACTAAAGCAGAGCCAAAATTTAACAATGAAAAAAACAGAGAAGAGGATTAAATCACCCAAGAGCGTGTGCAGATTTGATGGCTGAAACGATGTTGGGATGCAAGGGGGTTCTTATAAGGCACTCTGCAATGTGATCGATGGTGATTCCGTGCGAGTGGAGCTCCTCCATGATCCTATCCTGAATCAAATTTCAAACGCAAAAACATGGAGGGTTTCAAATTTCAGTTGCAGGATTCATGCAGGTGTATGAGAGGAAAAGGGTAGTGTTACTATACCATGAGAGAGGTCCAAGGCATGGTGTGGCGAAGCTGGTTGAATAGGTGGGTGAGACCCAACTCAGTGACGATCCATCTGTCACTGTCATCGTCGATAATGGTTCGATCGAAATCGAAAACCACCGTCGCCGCCACGCTTCCGCCCATTTCAGCCACGCCCAATCTACCACTGATTGAAAAAAGTTGAAGATAATAAATGTTAATAAATACCCTAAGAAAAGGGTGAGAATTTTTTAAAAAATTAAAATTAAAATTAAAAAACAAAACTAACAGACCCAACGCAACGTCATTTTATTCAACTTTTCGGTGCAACTCCACGGAAAAATCGATTGGAACTTGATTTTTTGAGGACTGAATTTTGACCTAATTTATACCTTTTAAAAATACTTCGTGTCACTAATAATTTAAAATTATAAATAAATGTAAAATTAAATTAATTGATACTAATAATTTAAAATTATAAATAATATAAAATAATAGTAACAGTTTTAATGTTATATTAATAATCTAAAAATTAGTAAATATTATTATTATTAAAACTTTAAAATATTAAGTTGGTAAACTTATTATTATTAATGTGAGTTATATTTTTGGATTATGTTTATTAATAAGTGAAATTTCTTATTATAATAATAAATTCATGAATTTATTACCAGGTTAAAATTTAATCTTTATCCTTAATTTACTAGGTTTACAGTCTCTATATTTGTTTTTTTAATATTATACATAATTTAATCTAACCGTTTCACAATAAAATATTTACGTGTATGCATGCATCTTAATGGTATATAGTATCTTGCTCCATGTTAATATCTTAATTATAATATAAGAAGTAGATATTTAATACAATTTAAATATAAGTAAATCTACTCAACTCTTTTTTTTCCTAATATTATTCCTAAAACACCATATATGGTATAGTTTATTTTAATAAATTTTATTCGTGATATGAAATTAAATGAAAGGTATTTTAGAAAAATATATCATTTTATTAAGTTGAAAATTTAATGTTTATATTTTGAATTCATATTGTTGAAAGGCACGCAAGAGTGAGTGATTTGTGATTTATTTTGATTTTGATTTATTTGTGGGTAGCAGTTGAAATTAATATTTTTTATTTATTTGTGAGTAAATTCAAATATTGAATGTTTGCTTTTAAATAAAAGTGTAAGGGTTTCACATTCTTATCATGAAAAAGGTCACAATAACACTTTTTCTTTCACGATTATACATAAGGATGTAAAAAAAGTTAGTGAATGAAAAGACTAGTATTTTATATTTCTTAAACTATTGATATGTATTTTAGTATAATTATTTTTTTATTTTTGATATTATATTCAAATAAGTTATTATTGGATTAATATTATTTAATTAGTAGATTAATTTTATATTATTATATAATGTCATAATATATATTTTCAGTTATGTTGACTTCTAACATGATTAATTATGAATGAAACTCTGATTTAATATCTAAAACAACATATATTTATTCTTATTTAAAAGCTACAAAATTCTTATACAATTATTTAGTTACCTAAAACTATGTAAAAAAGTGCCTTAAAACACATATAATTATACCTTTATGTTATAAGTATATTTTTAAAAATTATTTCCTTTATCCATTGAGTGATATCAACCAAAAATTCGAGTTTTTTTTTTTTTTTTTTTTTTATTTTTAAATCACAAATAAAAAGTTATTTTTTTTTTTTTTTTTTTTTTAATTAAAATTTTAAAAAAAATT
>Ga0123342_1002575_pt1 | contig 29971 bp, 17 predicted proteins | sample Turbeawhitnodule_FD_89960 | JGI IMG/M metagenome (GOLD analysis project Ga0123342, IMG submission 89960) | Root nodule microbial communities of legume samples collected from Mexico - Turtle bean Mexico white nodule | ecosystem: Host-associated > Plants > Roots > Nodule | place: Mexico: Nepantla... | reverse complement strand
TTACGAAGTGGACTTTAAGCCTAACTCAACCCCATAAAACCGGCTCATAGGGTTGAGGTTTGCACCCACTTATATACAATGAAAGGCTCTAATCTCTAGTCGATGTGGGATCTCCAACACACATGTTAACAAAAACGATACATAGGTAGACTATACCTATTCATAAAGAATTTTAATAACAGACTAGATGGAAGTCTATTATACCAATGAAATGATTCTCTATGAATGAACCCTAAATTAACCAACTTATCAACACACACATTCTCCTCACGAAAAAATATGAGTAACCCTAAACCTGATTGTCCCACAAAAATTAAGACAAATATTTCATCGATTACGAAGCATCCACGGAACATTAGTCATAGTAGTAAACGCAACACAAACCATGGCAGAATCACATTCAAGCCAAACATTAGTAAGTCTCATCTTTTGAGCTTCCTCCATAGCATGTATAACTCCATAAAACTCAACAATCAAAGCAGTTTGAACTTCAAGAAACGCTGAAAAAGTACCAATAAATTCTCTCATACTCCCACGAAAAATACCTACACAAGTAGCAAAATCAGGATACCCCTAGCAATCCCATCAGTGTTAATTTTAACCCAGCCTGATGAAGGAAACTCTCGTCTAACAGGAAGAGAACAAAGAACTTTTTCACTACGAGTCTTACTACCAAAAAAACTTAATCACGTTGGAATCCAAAATATCATTTTTCATTAAAGCTTTAGACGAATTTTCCACTAGACAAGTTAAATCTTTAATTACCGAAATTATTATTTTAACTTCTTATTAACTTAAGCTTATTTCATACAAATTTTGTATGTGAATTTTTCTTGGAACATATTTTCAAAAGGATTTCATAAACTTGAAAATGAGACTTCCTTCCTTCATATGGCGTGATATTTTTTTTTTGTTCCTTTTAGTACAAATAGTTGGTGCCAAGGGTAGGATTTGGATAAAATTTCGTCTGAAACTTTTGTTTTACGTTTTTCTAAAAATAAAAGTCAAACTACTATTTATTCTTCTTCAAATACTAAAATGAACTTTTCTTGTGTGAATAGCTTGAAACCAACAAATAGTTTTTTTCCAAAAAACAAGGAGACGGTTGAAAAGAAAAATATAAATATACATTAGTAACATACAAATAAAAATTATATAATTTAAGCACAATCTGTCAAAGATTTTAATTATGTTCAACAACACTACCCCTACTCATGTGTTGTTGATAGACACAATACACTAAGTATGTGCTTAAAGTGTATTTCATCTTGTTGTATGGAATTCTCTTAACTACATATTGAATTTATTTGGTCTCTTTAATTTGATTCATAAATTTAGTTCAAATTGAGTATGCTGGTTCAAAATGGATATTTTCTAGCTTTATTAATATACATCAATGGCACATCATAATTGTTGCATCTGATCCTAACACTTTCACCAAAGTTCAACAACAATTACAAAAAAATATTGAAATGAAAATCATCGAGTATCTTAAATATTTTTGGGTTTAGAACTTACTCATTCTGAGTAAAAGATTCCACTAACTTATAAGAAAATATGTCATATTACTTAGGAAGTTGGGGGAAGATTAACAATAGCATACACATGTAAGTGGGTGGGAAAAATTAGGAGAACACATTTATATAATCTTATATAAGACAAGAACTTCACGTGAATGACAAATCACTAAAATCCAATATAATGAAAAGTTGTGAAAGTGTAATAATGGTCCCATTTAATGCATTGAAACAAAGTTCCAAAACTGAAACTACAGCCAGAGAGAAGAAAAAAACATTGCACCCATTAAAACACTTTTTACTTGAAAGGAGAGAAGAAAAGAAAACAAAAAATAAGTTGTTGGTGAACATTGAGATATATTAGGAGATAGATATGTAAAAAATTAATATTTATAGTTTTAAATAAACTTTTTATTTCCAATAAATACGATCAGTAAAAAATGTGAAGTTGTTTTTACTGGTAAAATTTATAAATATATCTCTGAAGATTAACCTGACGAAAGTGATTCAAACACTATAATACAACTAGCCTAAAGTTGCCCTTACAAATGAGAAAGTAAAAGTTTAAAAGTTCAACTATTATATTTGTTAGTTATTATCCAACAACATGGGCTTTGTGTGTTATGCACTTAGCTTGCGGGAGCATGGATTGCAACAATAACATGACCAAAAAAATATAACAGAGGAAGGAGCCTTTCACTACATCTTCATTTTTTGGGTGTTTCGCTGCAACCTTACATTTTTCTTCTTCCACCCCTATATTTTTTGAAAATCTCAAAATTAGACTTGGTCATTTTATTTGAAAAGGGCATGGTGGATGGCTTTCATGGCCATTGTTCTTCTTCATTGGTTGTTGGTGTTGGTGGAGGTTGATTTAAGTTGCACGGAACAAGGGTGGAGGTGTGACTTGCAATATTGAAGTGTTGGCTGGCTTTTGAAGGTAATAACTGAGTTTTGTTGAAAAGGGTATGGTGGTTATGGAATTTTGAGTTTTTCGATTGAGTTTTTGTGTTCTGTATGAGGGGGTGTTCCATAATATATTTTTTTGACTTATGGACTGGTGGATCCATAATGCATTTTTTTTGGATTATGAATTGGTGAATCCGAAATGTATTTTTTGACTTATTGATTTGTTGATCAGAAATTGACTTTTTGACTTATGTACCAGTGAATACATAACACATTTTTTTTTACTTATGGATTGACGGTCATACATGCTCACCTGATATACCTCATTCCCTAGTTCTCACCATTCAGACATGAACATGCATAATTCAAAAATTCCATCACCCAAGCACAATTTCTGACCCAACAAACAAGTTTTCCATAAAACAACATAAAAAAACACATAACATAAAAAAGTAATACCAAAATCACTATCGAATTTTCAAATTTAGAAAAGTGACGGATCCCCCAATCTGGTTTCAATACGAATTCCTCGATCCTTTGAGTTTCTATGGATTGCTCATTCTGATTACAAGACCATACCATTATGGATTGATGAATTTGCCAAAAAACGGATTAGACATTATGGAAACCAAACAAAATTACATATCAACCTTCAACGAATGAAATCCTGCTATGAACTTCACATAACCACCACTTAGTCGTTAGAAACCAACAATATACACAAAACAACGACGGAAATCAAACCTAAGACATCATCGCTTCTTGCCGCACTTTCAATAGCAATGTAGAGAGAAAACCACACAAAAGAGAGAAAAGATACAATGTGACAAGTGTTTTTAAAAACTTCAATAATAACTTAGTCATTAAACAGATTATAAAGGTGAAAAAGATGTAGAGGTGAATGAAGAAACTCCTTCATTTCCTTTAGAATTATAAAAAAAAAAAACACAATTCTCCTAAATAATATAATAAATATCCTTACATCATTATAAGAAATTATAAGAATTAGATATAATTTGACATTTTAATTTCAAAATCACTTATATTATATTCATAAAAACAATATTTAAGCACAATAAATAATGTAAGTATATGATAAAATAAAATAGTACGACATGTGGCAATTATCAAATTTAGAATTGGTTGTAAACATGATAAACCTCAAACTATTATAAAATTATTAAAATAAATTATTATAATTATTTAACCAACGAAATTTTAAATGTAAACTCTATTATCTATTATAATATTATATTACTTCAATAATTTATTTATTATTAAAAATATTAAAATTTAAAGTTTCAACTAAAAATAAAAATCAATTTGTCATAAAAAAAATCATATTTAACACTAAACAATAAATGAGTGCAGTTGATTTTATTAGTAAATTATATATTATATTATGTAAAGTGTCAAAAAATAATTGAAAGGAAATAAAATAATAAATAACTTTAATCTTATATTTAAATAGTGTACCGGTATGGACGAGGTCGACCCTGGTCTCCCTGCCCCATACCCACTTGGCTACCCAAGACCTGGGGGACTTGGCCGAGACGTGATAGACTCGGTCGAGACGATGAGATCGACGGTCTACCAGGCCGAGACCTTAGAAGACTTGGCCGAGACGATTGAGACCAAGGGACCTGGCCAATGACCGACCCATATTACCACTAATGCTCAAACTAAGGTCAGTGAAACTGATTAGGTAATGCAACCCTAAGCAGGTTCCACTTCGATAAACGAGCCCAACAAGGTAGGCCCATTAGAATAATATAAATAACACGCATAAGGTATGTCATTTATTACTGTTCACCTACTTGAAAACTAACCACCCGCTTTACTGACTTGAGCGTCAGAGTGCCTTCGTAGGCACCCCACCATCCGGTGTCTACCCGAGACCGAGTGCCGAAGAAGAAGAAGGAGGACGAGAAGAATCTCAGTTCATCACCCAACAACCTGACCGACCGAAGAAAGGAGGAGAAGACTTCAATAGTTTTCTAGATCCCATATCCCTGATATGAACTAATAGAAAATAATTGTTCAACTTAATTTCAATGTTATTTTAAATTAAACTTAAAGATCATTAATTATATTTTTGTTTTCAACACTTAATTTTTAAATTAAATTAAGTTTTTAATAACACTTATCCTTTAGATTAATTTAAATATTTAATAAATTAATCATTTTAGTTTTACTTTATTTTATTAGTTGCACGCCAAATGTTATACCATACGATAAAAGAAATATTAAAAATTAGAAAGGATTTCAAGAATTTAAATATAAATAAATACAAATAAATATTTAAAGAATGTTTAAGTTAATTTATTAAATGCTTAATTTTAAGAAAAATGATTGAATGCAACAAATAAAAATGGGTGAACCCTTAAACTTATTAAAGTTTTTAAATTATTAATATTTGTAAATATGTATTTGATAACGAAGCTTGATCGGGACATGTTTTTTATCCAATAGATTTAGGGTGAGAAGATAATATCAGACGTGCATACCCTATATATTTTTTTATATTTGAAAAACTATTAATAAATATTATAAATTATAATTCTTTATTATAGATTTACAAATATAATTATTGTAAATCATATAATTATTATTTAAAATTGAATAAAATAGTTATTTTACTGGGGTATGAATTGAAGCTTCTATAATACTGTTACCGGAGGAAGCAACATCTATTCTCCTCTGCAAAGACTGAAAGAGTAAAGAAAACCCTAAAACCCTAAAATTTCTGAATTCAGCTAAGACAGTGACTCCTTCACGCAGAGGGAGAGGAATTCTTAGGAAAGAGGAGCCAATGGACTTCGACGAGTACGAATACCTGGAGAAGACAGTGGAGGAAGATGTAGATTCCACCAAGAAGAAGAAGGAGATCACCGACAAGGTCGAGAGAAGTTACAGGAAGCGCGACGTCGACGACGATCTCCACGCCGAAGAGAGGAGGAGCAAGAGGAGGGGCGACGACGACAACGGTGGTTCCAAGAAAGATCGTGACAGAGATAGGGACAGGGACAAAGACCGGGAACGTGACCGTTCCTCCGGCCGTCACAGGAGCGAGAGGGAGAGAGATGGAGAGAAGAAAGAGAGGGATAAGGATAGAGAGAGGAGGGATAAGGATAAGGATAAGGACAAGGACAAGGATAGGAGAGATCGTGACAGGGATAAGGAAAAGGAGCGCGAGAGAAGAGAGAGGGATAAGGAGCGAGAGGAGAGAGAGAGATCCAGAAGGAGCAGGAGTCGCTCCGAGAGAGAGAGAGGAGACAGAGACCGGGAGCGAGATTTCGAAATGCGCGATGGACGGTAATTCCTATATTCTCTCTTTTCTGCAATTAGCTTGTGAACTAGGGTTCACCTTTTGAGTTCAGTGTTGGTTCAATTCATCAACTGTCCTCGCGAGTGGTTTGAATGGATTGATGCTCGAAAAAAAACTGTGCATCGGTGTTGTGACTTGCATTTTTGTTGGATTGGTGTTTTTGTGGTAGTATGCAGTGTGTGTGTTTTTTTTTTCCGGCTACTGATGGCATGGCTAATGGTGTGCGCCTATTATGCATTCTGGTTGGAACTATTGAAGTTTGTGCAATTCATTTTGCTCATGGAAGGAGGATTGGGCTGGGATGTCTATTTGGTTTCAAGAAATGTGACAAGATTTGTATTGTTTGAGGGTGGATTTTATGCATTTCTCGTATGATGGTGTTATTCACATACTTTCACTAATGACCTTGAGGTAGCTGGAGTACGTATCATTACTATTGTAAGTGTTTAATATCACTTCCGATCAGTTTAGGTGACCTATTCCAAGCAACTCAGTCAAAGTTGATAAGTAGCCTTAAGGTACTAAGGGATTTTACTCGAGACTTACACGCCATACTATAGAGAACAGACATATGTTAGTGTCTGTGTCTTGTCACTTACTGCTAAGAGTTCCAATGGTTGACAACTAGTTATTCTGTTACTACGATAACTATTTCACAACCTTCTGTATCACATTGTAAAGTTAGATGGCTACACTCTTTTCTAATAGTATGATATATGAATAAGTTATTTATGATGCGTCTTTTGATCCGGAAGGTACTCCTGCGGAACGTGACACCGCTTCTGCATTGCCCTGGGCCCCTTAGGCATTCATTTGGCCACTCTTATTATAAGTTTGAACATGATTCATGATGTAGCTATTATTATATTATTATTTAATTTATAATGGGTAGATGCTAGATTTATGTTATGATAGGTTATTCACTGCAATGATGGATTATCATTTTAATAATAAAGTAAGAAAATCCTAACCAAAGTTTCTGGGATGTATGCATAATATTGTAAGGATTATTAAGTGAGAGTTGTACATAGGATTATATGGTTAGATATTGAGACATCACCCCCTCTTAAGATTAGTTGCCATTTTTAACTGTAATGTCATCACCGTATGTTTTGAAATTATGCTATAAACCATCTGATTATCAAAATTTCTAACAAGAAATTTTCTTTTTATTTTTTTACTGCTAAATTTTAATTTGTTTTACAGGAGATTTAGGGATAAGAAAGAGGCTGTGGAACCGGAGGCTGATCCAGAAAGGGACCAGAGAACTGTTTTTGCTTACCAGGTTGGTTGGTTGGTTGACTCTATTTTTGTTCTTTTTAAAATTATAATAATTTTAAGTTTTACTTATTTTGATATTTGGCATTTTTTCTGATGATTGTATATTTGCTCCGGTGATTTCAGATGCCATTAAAAGCAACAGAGAGAGATGTGTACGAGTTCTTCTCAAAAGCTGGCAAGGTTAGTTGTTAACTTAATTGTATGAACTTTGCCATTAGAACTGTGATCACTTGCCTGTCAAACCATTCTGTCTCTGTTAGAACTGCAATGACTTTTGTTGTTTAAACCGTTACTATTATTATTATCTTATTTTATATTTAGTATATTGTTTCTTCTCAATCATGATAGCTGTTAGCAAATTACATGGAATTTATAAGTTCTTACAAGTATGCTGAAGGCTACTCAGAGACATTTGGTTTCTGTTGCAGTATATCGTGCTCTTCCTTCACTTTCAAGTATGACAGCAACTTTATTATGTCTCAACAGTCTGTTTGTATGATGAGTGAATATGGGGGTATATGATAATATTTTCAATGCCACAAATTTGGTGTTTGGTTTGCATGCTGGGAATGTCTAATATTTGCCTCTGTAATTGATACTTTGTGTCAAGTTTAATGTTCTCTCCTCTCAGGTGAGAGACGTCCGTCTGATCATGGATAGGAATTCAAGACGATCCAAAGGAGTTGGGTATGTGTTTTATTGTTAAATAACTTCTTGTTTTTTTATGTATGTGCTATTGTGGTATTAGGATATCAACTTCCAAGAATCATGTTTAACTGTATCTTTAAATGGACTAGCAATGCGATAATGATGAGGGATGGTGGGAATACCTTGCACTCATGTTTAATCAATTCATGCTGCGCACTCAAGGTAGATGACATAATCCTAGTTTTTTGTTTGGTCCTATTCCCCATTTCCTTCCTCTGCATGTCATACAATGAGGATTTCATTTGTATGCTGATGACCCTTTTTAGTTTATTTTCCACCATTTATTAATTGGAAGTCCCATGTATTGGTTGTGGGGCTCCATAAGGTTTGATATGGAGGAAGTTTTGCTCTCCTTTTCTCTCTCTGGCTATCACTATTCAATTTTTTGGTGAGAAGAATGACTCTATGTATCTAGATGAGATGCTAATGGATTTGGTTTTGTTTAACTTTTTAGAATTAGATAACAAATGAGTTATTGTAAGGCTAGCTGCCAATTTTAGGTTGGATTTCTTATCTTAGTTGGGATTTGATTTGTCACATGTATACGTAATTACATAAGCAAAGGAAATGTGTTACTGTCACTAATTCTTTCTCGTCCTGTCTCAATGGTTTCCTATCTCTATTCTCATACGGTATTCTCTTATTTACTTGCCAATTTAATAATTAATACATATTTTAGCTTTTTATGTTTATCATGACAGGCTAACATTTACTTTACAAGTCAGATACATCAAATGAACTCAGCTTGAGCTGTCTGCACTAGAGTTTTTGTTTCCCTGCATCACTTTGCTGTATGCTTTGTAAGTTTTGATTGAAACTATTTGTTTCTTGGTTCTGAAAACTTGATGCAACTTCTTGATGAGGCTGCAGGTATATTGAATTTTATGATGCAATGTCAGTGCCAATGGCTATTGCTCTCTCTGGTCAACTTCTTCTTGGACAACCTGTAATGGTGAAACCTTCTGAAGCTGAAAAGAACCTTGTTCAATCTAATGCTTCTGGTGGAGCGGCTGGTGTAGCTGGTCCTTATGGAGCTGTGGACAGAAAATTGTATGTGGGAAATCTTCACTTCAACATGACTGAGAGTCAGCTACGGGAGGTATTTCCTTTTTGTTGCTGTTTCAATGGCTTGTGTGGTGAGGATGCAGATGTTTGGCATATTTCTTGTGGTCTTTACTATATTTATCAGGAATGTGAAGGCACTGTATTTTATTGAATACAAATGGCTTGACAAGACCTATTTCTCCTTGGAAATATTCAATTAAGTTCCTCAAAATGGATCTAGTTTGATTGATTGATCGTTACCAATTTGATTCTTATTGTTACAGTTTTATCATCATTTGACATTTTTTTTTACTGTTTTAGATTTTTGAGCCATTTGGTCCTGTTGAAGTTGTCCAACTGCCTCTTGACTTGGAAACGGGCCACTGCAAGGGTTTTGGGTTTGTTCAAGTTCGTTTCTAACACCTGACTTTGAAATTTTTTGCTTTATGTAATATTTCTATTTATCTCTTTAATTTGATTTCACTGGGCAGTTTACTCATCTTGAACATGCCAAGGCTGCTCAGAGTTTAAATGGAAAATTGGAGATTGCTGGCAGGACTATCAAGGTAAAATTTTTGTGCTGGTCATTTTTGGTTTTAACTTGGTATCTTTAGCTTTTGTTGATGACAATTCTGCTAGTTCATGTGTTTTTGATTGATGTTGTTCATCAAATTCAGGTCTCATGTGTAACGGATCATGTTGGAAGCCAAGATACCACTGCAAAATCTGCAGACTTAGATGATGACGAAGGTGGATTGGTAAGTTTGTTTTGTTATATAAAGTATTAAAATCAAAACTGGCTTTGGCAAGTTGACATGTTATTAAAAATTTTAAATCTATACATCATCATGCAATATTTCAAAATTACTCGCAGTGCTTTAAAGAAAATGAACTTTTTCTACTGAAGATATATTTAAAAAGTGTTTAATCGTCAAAGTAACTTTTAAAAATGAGTGTTTTGTCCTTCCAGAAGTTAAAAGTAATCTTCAAAGCAAAAGCTCTAAAAATGCTGTATCATACCCGCTTTTACCCTTGCATAATGGGCCTTGAAGTTACTAAAGATTAGGTACATCGATATTTTTCACTTTGTCGTTTTGTACTGTCTTTCTATTGGGGACAATTCTGAGGGTGTTAATTAAGCTTCTTTGTTCCTACTTTTGTTTTTATTTTCCTGCTATAATAGCAATGATCTCTATTCGAAATGAGGACCTTGCTTATCTACTGTGCTCTGCTGTGCAGACTTTAAATGCTCACTCAAGAGCATTGCTTATGCAGAGGCTGGCTGGTGCTGACATTTCTGCAAGGTTTGTTGTCAATAGCATTCCTCATATTTAGTAACTATGGTCATAATCTTCACATTTTCAATCTTGCAGCATGGGTATGTCTGTTGTGAATGGCTCTGTTCCTGCTCAGCAGACTGTTAGCTTACCTATTGGTGCACCAGTTCTGCCTGCACAAGTTATGCCTACCCCAGTGGTAGAACCTGTAGGAAGCCCCAGCGAGTGTTTACTTTTAAAGAATATGTTTGATCCTACCACCGAGGTGTGTGGTTGGCTGATTTCATTTTACTACCATGTAATGTTTCATTTAACAAAGTACTGATGATGATAAACAATGCAATGCAGTCGGAACCAGATTTTGATATAGACATTAAAGAAGATGTAGAGGAAGAGTGTTCTAAATATGGCCGGGTGAAGCATATTTTTGTTGACAAGTAGGTTCATAAATGTGTGACGCCCTTCAATTATCATGAACAATTTTACTGTAGCCTAAACTTTTAATTAAAATTAAATTAATCCCACTTTCAATAATCATGAACAATTTTACTGCATGCCTCAATTTTTAATTAAAATTAAATTAATTCCACTTTCATGTGAGTTACAACTTACAATTCTTTAATTGGTTTGGCATGTGCACAGAAAAAGTGCAGGTTTTGTCTATTTGCGATTTGAAACAGTGGAAGCATCAAGTGCTGCTCAACGTGCAATGCACATGAGATGGTTTGCACGCAGGTTAATTTCAGCAATCTTCATGGTAATCTTTTGATATTCATGAATTCCCTGCTATCTTTATTGTTTTTGTACTTGAAAATGTGATATATAGGTGTTTGTATTTTTTGTTTTTTTCTTAATATACTTTAAATAATAAATTACAAAAGATTTCAGAACTAATAAAATGAAAACGAAGTGACATTTTTGTACTGAAGGTTTAATAAATGCTTCTTAGCATATCATGCACAAAAGAAGCAGAAGAATGATAATTATTAATAAGTGTTTTAGAATTAGCTACTCGAGTCATTGTTTTATGCATTTGATTAGTTAATTAAGAGCGGACTATTCTCAAAAGTTGGGCCTAGGTAATAAAATTGGTGAAAATCCCATTACGGCACTAAAAGAACAGATCTAGTCATCTCTAGAACCTTAGGTTGCACGGGTCTAAAGTAGGATTTTCTAGTACTTGTCGTCAGATTGGTGAAGTAGTTGAGAGGTCTTTTTTTGCTTGAGGTCTTTTTTTGCTAAGATTAGTTTTTCTTTTCAGATGTCTACGTAGGTTTACTCTTTAGTCCGAACACCATCCTACCCTCGTTGTCCTTGTGCATTTTAACACATTTCAGTTCAGATCCCCCAGGTTACTAGAGTCTCTTTGTATTAGCAGGTTTTTGAGGTACCGTCGTCTGTGTTTGGAAACGCATTGTTTTACTTTCGTCTTGCCTGCAATGTTTGGCTGTAACGCTATGGGTTTGTTAATATTTGTGACTCTTTTCTTTATTCTTTATATTTTATAAAATATGAGGAGCTTAGTAAAGGCTCTGGCCTTGTATTAAATGTATCAAACTAACACGTTATTGTTTCTATCACATCCGATAATCAAATTATCATAATATTATGCGTCCTCTATGTCTTCTCTCTTTCCTTTTTCCTTCAAATTTATAATATTATACAGTAAAGCTTTTATTTTCCTGTATTTCAAGAGGTTATTTGTTTTGCAGCAACCACAAATATATGAAGCCAAGTTTAAAGGGGAGTGAAGAAAGTTCATACATGCCTCGGGACTCCTCATGATATACAATATGCATAATTTTGAGGCCTTAATTTTTCATAAATTTAGCTCTTGTTTATTTAGATTTTGATTCATGAATTGCAGTAGATTACAGAAACTGTTGTGTTGATGTTTGGCGATATTTATGATCAGTTTAACGTTGTGCATGGCATTCTTAAAATCTTTCATACCGTTTCATCTTGTGAAATGTACAATATCTTTTATTGTACCTTACTAATTTATCTTATTGGTTGGAGTTTATTAGAAGTTATAGAATCATTAGGGTTTAATCATACAAAATGAAATCTTCAAGATTATTTTGAATTAGTTTTAACGATGGAAAATAATATTTCTGGATTAATTGCTAGTATTTCTCAACTATTAGGTGAGTGCTAGCAAAATATTTTTTACATTATTTTCCAAATATTTTTGTTGCCAATTAAAATTTATTAGGAAGTATAACTTGAGTGGATTTTATTCAATTAGAATCGACATTTGCAAAATTGTTATTTTAGTATAATTAATACTATGCTTTAAAGTAATATTAATAATTTTGTCCTGTAAGTTTATGTTATATTTGTTGTGACCTTTATGTTGAAATTTAGTGGAGGATTTATGCAATCAATTTTACCTTTAATATTGTTAATCTAATCTAGTGCTTTGCGCAATCGGATCACTTAATCTATTAGTGGATTGAATGAATTTTATATTTGTTTTAGCTTATTAGAAAATGAATTGAGTTGAGTTGGTTATTTAATTTATTAAATGGTTTTGATAATGCAATTTAATATTATGCTATTTCAACTATAATGATTATTTTATAAATGGCTAGAAACTTGTATTAAAATTGTATTGTACAGTTAATGTCTCGCGCATCAGTTAAATGGACGTATTTTAACAAAGTCATATAGGCAAATGCTCGCTGCACCCAATCATTTTTAACTTGCACCCAACATATTTTTTTAATTTCCAAAAATATCCTTAATTCTGGAAATAAAAATCTGGAATTGAAAATAATATATTCCGAAAAAATAAATCTGGAAGTAATTATTGAGTTTCGGAAATAAAAATCCAGAAATCAAAATTAAAATTCTATTTCGGACAAAAAAATCCGGAATTGAAAAATAATACATTCCAAAAAAAAAAATCCAGAAAAGAAATAATTGTGTTTCGGAAATAAAAATCTAGAAAAAAAAATAAAAAATCAATTCCAGATAAAAGATCTGTAATATAAAATTTCGTTCCAGAAAAAAATATCCGGAACACATATTTCGGAATTTTTTTTAGAACAGTTTCGTCTTTTCCGCTAAGATCGGGTGCTGTGATATGGTGCAGGAAGCAATTGCCTCATATATATATATGAATGGAGTACACCGTCAGCTGTAGCAAAATCTATTTTCCAAATCATATGTTTTATTTTGCAATAAGCAAAATGAGTTAACTTGTTTTGTTCTTTAATATGTTGTATCAATGACAAATAAATTTGCATTCTTGGATATTGTTTAAATTTATCTCAATTTTGATGAGGAATGATTAATAAATAAAAGAGTATTTAATCCTTAATTTTTTAAATTGAATACAAGAATAACATGTAGATATTATCTTTGTCTTCCTAACCTAAAAATCTTATATTTTTACTATTTTTTTATGGTCTTCTGTTTTGTTTAATTTGAAAATGCCATTAATTTGTTACGCATTTTTCACATTAAACTGTTTAACTTGTTGATATCCATTAAGTTTATTAAAAAAATTTCTGCATTACAATATCAATTACAATTTTTTTAATCTGTGGGTTTATAGTTGTAACAATGTTTTACATTCCAAAAAAATTAAATCTCAATATCATCAAATTAAATTGTTTATAGACCACAAATTTAATATTTTTGTTATTTTTAATATATTTTTTATCATATGAGAATATTTTTTAGTGTTCAATAAGGTAAACTTATACTTGGTTTTTTTAGTTTTGTTTTATTAAAATGTCTTTCGTTACACACTTCTTTATCCTCTTTCTCAAATTCTCTAAGTATTCTCTTTTTACACATTCGTAGAATTAATAGATGTGTAGATCTATTCCAAATAACATACAAATAGTTTTGAACGCAGCGAAGTTTGTTGAAAATTAAATAAATATTGTACCTATCTGTCATTAAAGGTATGAATGTCAAATAATTTAGGTGAGGGTGTATATCTTATCAAAATTCTGATTGATCGTGAATAATAACAATTATAAATAAAAGGAGATACTTAATGAATTGTTGATAAACAGATATATAAATATCAATCCTATTTAAGTACAATCATCTTATTTCATACTCTTAATTTTCATATTATTGTGTATTCACCATTTTTGTACTCTTGTACTCCTACTTAAGTATAGAGAGTTTTTTCTGGTGAATTGCCTTTTTACTATAGACCAACTGAAAATATATTCATTAAAAATATCTGAGGAACAAACATAAACATAAATATAAATATAAATCTAATTAATATTATAAAATAAAAGTTATAAAGGTAAAATAAAATAAAGAAATATAAAGGATAAAAAGTACTTGTTCAAAATAAAATAAAAAATACAGAAAAATTAAAGTGGTAATAATATCTTTTTGGTAAGCGTTAAAGAAGTTTATAGTATTTATCTAGAACATATTCCTATTTGCTTTTATTAGATTATTATTGGATATTATTAAGAATTATAAATATAAGATATTTATTTTATTAACAAAATTTAAATTTAGATCCACATATAAATTTAACATTACGAACACGTACATGTATCTAACCAACGATACATACGGACTATTATTCACAAAATAATAATAATGGTAATATTGATATTTCGTAGGTAAATTTATTCAAACATTCAAATTCATAAATAAATTTATTCGCATACACAAATCAATGGGTAATTTAGCATCTATATCCGTAAATAATAATAATAATAATAATAATAAAAATACTAATAATATTAGTATTAAATATTAATAATGAGATAAAAATTAAAACTATTTTTTTTTAAATTAATAGAAATAAGTATAATAACAATAAAATTATCATTATTAATATTATTAACATTACATACTAATATAGATATGTGGATAAATTTATTCATGAATTTTTATCCGATATTAGTAATAATATTAACAAAAATATTAATAATATCAATAATAATAATAATATTAATATCAATAATAATATATTTATATTATTAATATTAATTTTAATAATATTATTAATGTTACTAATATTTTTATTCACATTTTTATTATATTAAAATATATACAATTTAATAATTTTATTATTTTATTTATTTAATTATTTTATTAATAATTAAATAAAAATATAATATAATTTTAAATATATATAATTTTGTAAATATAGTATTAAAAAATGTATTTTTTTTATAATGTTTATTTCTATATCAACACTTACAATCTAACTATATCTAACTATATAAATGCAATGCCATGTAAATATTTCAATTTTATTCTTTTCTTTTCTTATTTTATTAATTATTTCATAATTATGTGTTTTTATTTAGTGTCTTAAAACATTTTTAATTAAGTGATCTTTATCACCGTATAATCTCATTCATTTTTTTCTTTATTTTGAATAATGCATCAACCTCCCTTTACCTTTCATTCTTATTGATTTTCCATTTTGATCTGTACTAATCAATAACCAAATTAAATCCGTAAAAGAGAAAAATCAAACATCTGAAATATTAAAACTAGTTACTACATTGATGAATAATTTAATTATTAGCAATTGTATATACGTTTGTGACCTGTTTAGGGAATGGATGCAAATGTATAAAAGATTTGGTTTTATTCAGCTTGCTTTTTTATGTAAAATGATTAATATACGTTAAGTTGGTTGAGATACTTGAGTTCCGTCACAGTTTTTAAAAAAAATGTTTGAATAGATTAAGAGAGAAAAATGCTATTAAATTCTCGATTCAATTTTTAAATAATATAAGATTATATATATATATATATATATATATATATATATATATATTTAGCAGCCAAAATGTGTTTCTTTCTGATTTTTCTAACTTTTGAATTTTTCATTTCTTTTTAATATCACAACTACCTACCAATCTCTTACTGAAGGTGAAAGTCTCTTTCAAATTGAAACATTCTTTCTTCTACAGAAATAATTTTAATCACTCCCACTCTGACTCATTATAACGGAAAAAATTTGTCCAAACTTCTAAAAAATCTTTATCTACTCCATATTTTCACAATTCCCAGTTAAGATATCAACATACATATAATATAATCTTACGCAACACAATTTTTAAATTCTATCTCTTCATCTTATCTTATATGAGCAAAAACTTATTTTTTTATCCAATTGTATATCAGCACTCTATTGATTATATTTGTCCGAGATCGACACTAAAACAAACAAACTATATATTACCGTTGGGTCTTGGGTTTTTCTTTTGAGAGATTCAACAGAAGAATTTCATATCAATGAACCATAATAATCAATAATGTAACTTGAACCCAAAACCAGGTTCTAGATTAAATGTGTTGTTCGTAGGTTTTGGATTAAACGTGTTGTTATAGTCGTTTATATGAATTTGACTAATTTCATTCTTGTTCAATGTACTGCTGAATCTTCGTGTGAATCCTCTCTAAAGACGCATCAGTTTTGAAGACGAAAGTGTATGGATTGTGGAGAACAAAGTTGCAAAGCTTAAGCATAAAATGCAGCAATTGGATGTTCCTCGAACAATAAACAGAAGTTCTAATTACACTTCAGAAGAGCACCACCAAGTGTTTATCTCCGAAAACTTTCATCACTATGCATCGACTCTTCATAACCCAAAGTAACATTTTTCTATATATAATCCTTATAATTACATGTGTTACACATTCATTCTTTCATAGCTTTTCTTCATTCACATACACACCGTGTTGCATGTGGAGAGTGTGGACCACAGAAATCTTTTCTTTACTTCCTCCATCAAGATTTATAGATCTCAAAACGAAAAAAAAACAGTAAATTACTGTCAGAAGAAGCTGCAAACATTCACGTTGGTGAACTAATGTGATGAAATGAAACGCAAGCAAAACAAATTGAACCGCGCAAATCAATACTTTGCATAATCCATTTATAGATAGATTAGTACATTAATATTCGCAATCTGACAGCACTGTTGTTGAGACTCTAGATATTTCAGAATGAAGCTTTTCTACAAACAAGAATAACGATTATTAAAACCTAACCATAAGAACTTCTCAAGTTCCAAGTTTCACTTTCTCACTTCTCATGCCTTCACCCTTGTGTCATTTGCAGCATTAACAGGCCTTGTCACCATGTATATACTCACAAGAGACCGATATCTTCTTTGCTTCTTCGTTGGAAAAACCTCAATATCATTCCCGAAAATCTCTTGTATTTTCGCCATTATAATATCACTCAAACTTTCATCACCCTTGCTTCTGCTCCTCTTGCTTCCTCTAATGCTGTGCCTCTCCTCTTCATCTTCGAGCTGCATAAGGTTCTGTTCTGCCTCCACCTCAGACTCACTTATCATGAAATTATGATCCTTCATGCTCTTACTCTTGCGCAATGAAGAAGAAGGTGTTTCTGCAATTAGATTCTGGTAACACTTTGAACCCACTTAACAGTTATATATTCATATGCGTGTGTTTTGTGCAGCTCAACAAAAAAATCATGTTAGCGTGTTGTGTGGGTACGTGTTGTGTGAGTTTTAGTTTAGAAAAAAACGAGACCACCTTGATAGAAACCACGGGGTTGGTTCTATGAACCTCACATTCTTATACTCTTCACTTTTCCCATTTTTTGTTTTATTCATCTTTGACCGTTGGATTTCTCTCTATGATCTCATCTTTGACTTTTTGGTCGGCGATCCGACGGTTACTAAAATTAGCAAAACTTGTTCTAAAGGGTTTCGTTTGATTGCGTGGAAAGTTCAAAACGGTTTCAGACTTTACTTTTTTTTTTTATCGTAGCTCTGTTTTGGTTGACCCAAGTCAAGGAATCAGCAACATAAAAATTAGGCTAATTCGTTGCTTCTGTGGAATTTGGAACACACCTTGATGGAGGTATGTGGAATTTATCAATTCATATAATTTTTTTTCTTTTTCTAGACAAAAATGTTTTCATTATTCTCTCAGGAAATAGTCAACTTGGAAAAATTCACATTTGTTCAAGTTGATTCACGGATAAGCTGGCTGAAAAAGACGGTTATGGTTGCTTTCTTTATCCAAGCTATTAATTAGTTTAATTATGAATAAATCTATATAAAATATTATAATGATACTTTTAACCTAAAATCTTAATATAATACGTTGTTATGTCTTTCATGTTTATATGTGTCTCTTCTCACTAATTTCTAGTGAGACTTGGACTTATATTTAGCTAAAAAAAATTTCACACGATAATTGTTTATCTTCTGGAAAGGAAGGGAGAAAAAAAAGGGAAAATGTAGATTTTTAAAAACAGAAATATGCAGGTTTGGATTGTCTGAAAGAATTGACTAAGTAAACTTGGTTTTCTTGTATTAAAATAGTGAAAGGTTAATTTATGAAGAAGCCCTCCCAATTTTTTGTTCTCTCTTTCATTCACTCACGCGCTTTCTTTGAGAATAAGGCATATACCCTTGTGGGTCTAGGGGAATTTGGAACGTGGAAGTAAAGAAATTGTGTAAATTATCACGTCACCGTCAACTCTTTCAAATTCCCAATGAGAACTCTTATACAACACCAAAAATGTATACTTTCTTTTATGGAAAATGTTAGTTTGAAAAAATGTGAAGTGTGCCAATTGCATAAGTGTAAGTTTATAAAGTGTAAGTTTATAAATGTGATTTCAGATAATGTAATTTTAAAATCGATCCATATCTCTTTAAATAAGGTTTATGTTTTTGCTAGGGGATGTGACCTAGAGAACTGTTGATTGACTTCGTCTCCTTCCCTCTTGTCGGGCAGTTGGTTCACACTAAAACTTGCTCCTCCTACTCTCGTATTGCTTTCTTAGGTCTCGGTCCAACTGTCTCGGGTGAATGTCGAATGGGGATACTTGCAGAAGGCACTTCGACGCTCAAGTCAACAAAAAGGAGCGTTTGACGTTCGGAAGTGTACAATGTTTTATTACGTACCTGTTCCTTGAAATGTGTGTTATTTATATTACTCGTAATGTGCTTTCCTTATTGAACCAGGTTAATGAGTGAATTCGCGTTTAGGATTGCATTACCTAGTTGTTAACCACGAATTAAGTTTGTTGAGTCTCTTTAGGTATGATAAGATTTATACTATCGGTTGGCCCATTGGTAATGAACCTTGAATCGGTCGATTTGTTAGTCGTTCGGTCCATACCAATAAAATTTACATTTTAGAGTAAAAAATTATTTTTATTTCATGTAGATGGGAACATATCAGTATTCTTCTTCTATATATATATTTATATTATTCTTTATTAAAGCTTATGTAATATTCTTTTCATCTTCTATATATATTATTCTTTATTGAAACTTGTGTAATATTCTTTTCAATGAATAATATTGTGTTTTTTCTTTCAATTTGGGAAAAAAACAGTCGGACGTTATTGGATTTGTTGCATGAAGAAAACCAACTCTTTTTTTATATCTGTGAATTGCTTTCCTCGTTACTTTATAAAATCATGTACAAGTGAAAATGATTTTTTTTATTATTAACGAAAAAACTTCAACATAAAATAAAAATAGAATGGGAATCAAACGTAATATTAACTATTTTCAATTCTATTAACATTAAGGGTAAATCAACATTTAGTTTGACTGATAATTCTTATATATTTCCACATTCGAACGTTCCAAAATCTCTTTGAATTTGCAATTGGTTTGAATTGACTTCAAATTCAAATAACACGATGAGAAATTGACCATTTTGGGAAAATATGCACAATTCACAACTTTCATTCAGCGATTCAATCAAACAACTCACTGGAATGACTAAATTGAATAGATTGAACTAAGCAAAACTAAAATAAAGTAAAATTTTGGTAATGCTTAAGATGAAAGTTTTTATTTTAAAAAGTTAAAAATAAAGAGAAGACAGAAATTTGGGAAGAAAGATTAACAACCAGAATGCAAAGAAGAGAGTTACAGTTTGTAGCTTCTTTAAATAATAAATAAAATAAAGTATTTCATAAGAAAAAAAGTAAAGTAAGGGAGAGTAGATATAGCATTTAGGGAGTGTAAATTGCAAAATCTTAAATTTTATTCCGGGCTAAACTAGGGTGAAGATTTGGCAAATTCTCCCTACACCTCCATACCTTCTCCATGTACCTCCATACTATTTTTTTTTATAATTTCAACAATTCCCTTTTGAGTATGGTGGAGTGTGTGATATTTTCTTCATTTTTAAGTGGTGATGGTTGTTTGGTTAGTGGTGAATATTGGTGGTTAATGTATGTTTTGTGGTATTTTTACTGGTGGTTGATGTATTTATTTTTCCATTTTTTGGAAGCAAAAAATTCCAGAAAAAAAAACTCATGAAGGTGCAAAAATGAAGTACAAAACAAAAAAATATATATCTTCACACTGGGAGCAAATACAACGAATTTTTTAGTCAATCCTCTCACACACTCAAATGATGGAATTGGTCTCTCAAATGTTGCAACTGGAGAATAATGAAAGTGCGGGAAGGTATGAGGATGCGGAGGTACAACTAAGGTTATTTAGAAATGTGAAGTTATGATTTACTTAGAGTTATTTAAAAATGTTAAATTAACTTTTCACGATTAATATGGAAGTTGAAAAGGAAGGTATGGAGGTGGAGGAAGAAATTGGCTGGATATTTTGAATGCAAACCCATTTTCAGCCATGGGCTTCCCCTATTTAGCACTTCTTAAGTTATTATGGGCAGAATAAGTAGTCGCCGAAAACATAATTGGAGTCATGATTTCAAGCACATTTCTCTTCCACTAATAAAAGAGTAGTAGATTGTGCTATTTTTTTATTTATACTCTGTCATAATAATTATTCCTATTTCTTTATTTATTTATTTTTTATTCATTTATCATATAAAAAAATATTTGAAAAAAAAAACAGATAGATCCAACATGTGGTTGTAACAATTGATTAAGTGATGTTTTAACTTTTAAAAACAGCTAAAAAATGAAAACATGATAAATGATTTTGTGAAATTGATTATATGAATAAAATTGATTATTTGGTACTCACTCTCATTTTTTCATGTATTTCTTCATTCATTTACATGAAAAGTATAAACTTGTTTGTTCTTGTTTTCACCACTTTTCTCTCTTTTCAATTCAACCAAACCTCTCTTCTCTCTCTCTTTCACTTGGTCAAAACCTACTCTTCATTACAACTACAATTGTTTTCTTCTACTAATTTCCTATCTTTGTACTTTAAACTTAAAGGCTTTTGAATATAAAGTTTAAAAAAAAAATAATTCGAAGAGTTATACAATTAATTTAAATTGGAAAATTTTAAATTATACTCACAAGTTAAAGAATTTTAAATCCTTCACATTCCTTCCTCTTTTAAATTTGATTTCAATGGAAACATGAACTTAATTTTAATAAGGATGTCTTGGAGAGTGGGACATCATCACCTTCACATTATTATTTTTTACTATGTCGGTGATTGATTATAGTAATTTTTCAATTGTTATCACTATAATTAGTATTTTTTTCATACAAACTAATGTTATTTATTAGATAACCTTAATTAGGATTTTCTATGCTAACATCAATAATTTTTTTGCAATTGAAGTCACGATCTTTTTAGTTGATTTCGATTAAAATTATCTTCAATTTGAAAATTGATTTTTTTTCAAACAGCATTCATCAATGTTAGTAAAAATTATTTTTCTATAAAAGTCCAATAAATTTTTTGCACCAGTATTATTATAACTATTAACTATTTTTCTTTTCATGGTAAACAAGATTATTTTCACCGTCAATGAAAATATTTCTAAACTAATGCTTGTCAAATTTGGTAAATATTAATAAAAAATGGATATTGTTGAGCAATAATTTAAACACTAATTCTTGTCAAATTTGGTAAATATTAACCCTAATTTAAATACTTGATTCAGGCAAAAAAAATTAATAAATTAAAATTGTTATATTTATAAAGTTAAATAATCTAAAATAAAACCGATTAAAATTCAATGTTTTTTAATCATCATAAAAATTCCTATCAAACAAAAAGTTAGTTTCTGTATAGACAAGCAAGGACGTTGATCTTTTCCATGTTTTATTAAGTTATTCTTAGCAATTTAGTAATTTTAGAGAGAATGATCAGTAGAAAGGGTAAAATGCAGGAGAGATGTTTGATGAATGTAGAGAATAAGAGAAGAGAGTAAAAGAGATGTGAGGAATAAGAATAAGAATATCCATAGTTGACGGTATTACAAATGAGGAAAAGGTTTAAACAAGAAGAAGGAGCATAGCTTAAAATGAGAGGTGATTGTTGTTGAGACTGCAGATCCCCCATTTTGGAGAGGGAATAATTTATCATTCAATGCCTCTTTCTTATAATACATGAAACTGGAAAGAGAATAACACTAAAACCCACAGAAAATATAATGAAAGAATAAATGAAAAACCCCTATTACAAGGTAACAATGTGTCAGCCCCCTCCTCTTTTATCTCTCTACACACCCGAAAAATAAAAACTTTCATCCGAAAATTCTTCCAACTTTCTGTTGCATTCATTCCAACCATTGTTTCTTCAACATCACTGTACCTCAAAAATAACTAACACCACCCTTTTTCTTTTTCTTTATTCACGACTCATCACAATTCAATCCACAAATTTCTAACACAGGGCCATCTCTTGACACAAATGGGTTGATTCTGACCCACATCAGAGTCAAGATGGAGGCCAGAAGGATTGACCAAACCAATATAATGGTTGGCATCCTGTCTTGCTTTCCAAGCAACCCCTTGAGGAAGGGGTAGAGATGGATGATGACCCACAAGGCAAAGAACAATCTACCAAAGAGAGGTCCCCATGAGTCATAACCATTGTTGATGGCATCTGAGATCCCAACAACCACCCCAACAATGTTTATGATTAGTAAAGTCGTTGGAGGGATCAAGAGTGATGTCCACTTGAAGATGTACAGTTCTGAGAAATCTCCATCATCAGCTGCTTTTGAGGTCACAGTGAAGTTTGTGTTCACACCAGCCAACACCTTCAGTAAACCCTGAAATAGGGCAAAAAGATGGGAAGAAACGCCTCCAATCACCCAAAACTGTTCGTTCCTCCACCAGTCGTCTATGGAGACGCCGCCCCATTGCATCTCAAGGATGCCGGTTGCTGCAATGGATATAAAGAGGCCCATGAACACAAGACTCGCATAGTTGCTGATCTGCATTTCAGACGGAAGATTCCATGTCAGGAACCAATTCTATGCTTTTAAGTGCTTAAAATTATAGGAACACAAATGACTTGGTAACATGCAATGCCAATAACCTACAAAATAGTCCCCAGATCCAGATATTTGTTCCAAACCCATTTTTATCAAAATCAAACGATGAGAGTATGATTTACATGCATATATGGAGTTGAAATCTCTCTTGATTTTCCACCAGACAGTTACAACTCCTCTCTATTCCTCACTGTTCTTACCATCTACTCTTCAAATTGTAAATGAAACTTAAACTTCCATTTTCTTATCCATTTGACCTGACAAAAATGAATCTCAAAAACCCAGACACTACAATTTCTTGTTTTTTAATTCCGTAAATGGGGGGAATGAAAAATATGAACACAAGTTTTTCCACTGACAAAACAGAATATTAGATAGATCATTAAAGCATACCTCAGGTACAATAAATTTTCCAGTCAGAAGGCATATGGCAGGTAGAGTACAGTAGACAAGCAATGGTACAGAAGTCCACGGATATACCACTGAGTTTATGTAGGAAAATCGTTCCAACCATTTCAACCCACCACCATAGCCATACCAGATTGGACAATGTCTGCTGAAAAAGATCTCAACAGACCCAAGGGCACACCGAAGAACTTGGTGCAGACGATCTGAAAGGTTGATAGGTGCTGACCCCTTGAATGCAGGGCGCTTGGGGATGCAATACACAGACCGCCAACCATGGCAATGCATTTTAAATCCAGTCAAGATATCCTCTGTCACAGAACCATATATCCATCCAACCTGATAATAATAAGCCAACAATTATGAGCACTAGGAATACATGTAAGAGGAGAATAAATTTTCAAAAAGAATTAACCAAACAAAATTATTTGTTTAATACTTACTTCCTTTCCCCAATCAGTTTTGTCTTCATAACCACAACTGATAACTTGGATGGCTTCTTTTAAAAGTGATGCAGGACTCACACACTGTGGAACTCCACCATTTTCCAAAAGTGTCGAGGCTACAAATACTGGAGACTGTCCAAACCTCTTCTCCAACTTTGTTTGAGTCAAATTGGATGACTTCTCATTATTGGCTCCTAAGAAAAAGAATTTATATAGTATTATTATTAAGGATATTTCCCACAGTATGCATTTTGATTTGTAAGGATAGACACATGGTTCAAAATTCTAACCTTCATTCCCTGCTTCAATATTCTCAAGTGCATGTATCTGCTTCGATGCTTCACTGTGTTTCACCTTCCGCTTCTTCTCCTTCTTAGTGTTGGCATTCTTTTTCTTTCTAGAGCCGCAACACAGGCAGCACCACTTTGGCCAACAGTTACAAGTTTTGCTCGGTGGTTTCTTCTTGGCAGGTGCATCATATCCATACAGCGCATACCTTCTGAAAACACATCCAGTTCCGACATATATTGGACCTTGGATCCCATCCAATCCTTTCATGTTGATCTGTTTTCAAATTGGTGAGTTAGCAATTTTGAAATTAAAGGACTGAGAAAAACATTCAAACAAGCAAAGAAAGGGGAAGACAAAACTTACATCGAAAAATACAACATTTCTGTTTGAGTATCTATCATGTCTATCAATTCCATCAAATCTTTGAGGAAATTGCACATAGCAAACCTTTTTCCCAAGTTGAGGGTCCATCATAAAACACATAGCTTCTCTAAGTGCCTTGCTATTGTTTATGTAGTGATCACAATCAACATTCAGAAGATAGGGTGCATTTGTGATAATTGCTGACGCCCGTACCTTCAAATAGTTATCATCAAAACATAAGTTATTAAGGCCAACTGACCATCAATTGAGCCTGAACCAAAATAAAAGTGATTCGATACTTACCAGAGCATTCATTGCCCCAGCCTTCTTGTGGTGATCAAAGCCTGGCCTCTTTTCTCGAGAAACATAGACCAAACGAGGAAGCTCATTTCCTTCAACATCACGAACACCATCCTGGCCAAGGAAGACCTGTAATATAAGAAAGAACGTCAGCATTTCTAACTCAGACAGAAGTCAGTGAAATGTGGCAACTAGAATTCAAATTGTCAAGCCAAAATGGGATGGTGGCATAAGTAAGTCTACTTGCAAAGCATGATTGCATTATGTAATGATGTAAATTAGTTTGAGCATCATGCAAAGGAATTTGTTTAAACAGGGGGAACATCATCTCAGCAGAAACCCAACAAACATCATATGCAAAAACTATTTTTGGTGTCTGTTATAAACTGATATATCTTCTCACCTGAATCATGCCAGGATGATCCCTCACATTATTTCCAGGCCAAGGAGTTCCATCTTGCATGGTCCATCCATCCTCAGGAACCTTCAGTGCTGTTGCCACCAAACTGTTAATCCTCACCTTAAATTCTTCATAATCTCTCTGTAAGAACCAAAATAGAAACGATCATTAGCATAGTCAAATGCTTGCATCTTTCAGCACAAAAAGCAAATTTCGTAAAAGAAAAGGTTGGCACCTTCATTGCTCTCCTTTCCCTGACAAATGCTGGATGAACTTTGTTTTTCAGATAGTCCATCTTCTGACCAAAATACCACTCTGGTGCCCGTGGCTCAATATTGTATTTCTTAACAAATGGAACCCATCTCCTAGCAAATTCAGATGTCTCAGACAATGCTTCAAAAGTAAGCATAGCAGCACCATCATCTGAGACGTAGCATGCCACTTTGTCAACCGGATAATCGACAGCAAGGATAGATAGAACAGTGTTTGCTGTAATCAATGGAGGTTCTTTCATTGGATCAACAGTACTGACAAAGACGTCTACACTGGACAGCTCAGATGGCTTCCCTTCTTTTTCATACCTGCAGCAATGTTAAAAACCAATCTTGAGCTACTAGAATTTTAAACATGAAATCATAGAATGAGATACACCTGGGTACAGAATAAATGCAAATCACAAAAATAAAAAATAAAAAAACCAGATGTGGTAGGTAAGCACAATTACCTGAGTGACAAACGATCAAGGTATGTTTCCCGCTGTATAGGGTACCATTTTGGAAACTGATCCATTATCCATGATGCAGCAAACCATATTTCACAGATGACCGATGTCAACCACAAGCCATATGCATCATTAACTGGGTGGAGAATTCTATAATGGAAAAAAAGCCCAAGGATTACAAGACGAAGTACTACAATCATTCTGTAAGGATTTATCTTGCTCGAAGGGATGGGTAGCTTCCGAGAAAGTGGTTGCCTGCCTTCATCCATCCTGTTGTACAACATATTGGTAAAAAAAAATGTTAATACACAAAGCAAAAATGTATGGCACAGGATTAGAGAAATGTAATTATTCTATTTAGTCAAACTTGCATTCTGTTTCCCCAAGTGCACACACATACACTGCAACACCACACAAGTAAAACAACAATAGATTGCACGCCTATGACATATGCATGAATCCAACAATTGCTTATTGCAATTACATTGATTTTGAGTCTTAATGTCTTCCAAATGCAAAATGGACTGGGTTTGATGTTATAAAGAGGTGCTCTAGTATCCACTCCAATTATGTAGCATAATAAGAAACATAAATAAAGCAAATAAAAATGTTAAGTTGGAGAGGAGAGTTACATGGGCAAATCAGCATCCTCAAAGTCATCACCAAAACCTCCATCGTTGCTCCCTTCATGCTTCACCACCTGAAGTTTGTCACTTTGTCTTTTCTTCCATTCTTCCATGCGGTCTTTCCAAGCCACACTTCCATACCCATACACAGCAATATCTTTCTTGGGGACCATGGGTCTGGGTTGCACTATACAACAAGAGAAGCACCAGTTGACAATATGTACAGACAAGACAATATAACAATGCAGAAGTAGAAAATTGTACAGCACTTACATGGAATAGATGGATCGCTATAAGGCATTGGATGGACTCTATTCCCATGATTCATATATGGTGGAACGATTAGGGCATGTCTATCCGAAGATATCTCGGGATCCTATAAATGATTAAAACGGCAATTCATTAGTCAGTTCACGGTGTGAAGTGATCCCCACTAGAAAGACAATCAGACCCGCCAAATGGGAAATTCGAAGATAAACTACCTCCTCCCCATAAGTTAGGAGCGGTATTTCAGAATTGAGAGGGGCTGCGCCATGTTCCAAGTTTGTCCCAATGCCAGATGCGCCATTAGCACCTCGTCCAGTGTTAAGACGTCCAGAAAACAAGGATTCCGACATTGGCTGTGTGCCCATAGCATCAAAATCCCCATAATCAAACTCATTATCCAAATCATCAGAGCCCTCTTCATCTTCATCACCTTCAACCCTGGGACTACCTGCAATTCATTCATCCGTAATGCTCTAAGAAAAATTCAAAAACAGAAACAAGATACCAGAGTCAAGGAAAGGAACAAAAAACCAATCTCACCTTTGATACGTTTGTATCTGGTCTTGCACTGAGGACAAGCCTGATTTCCCTCGCGCCTTTCGTACTCATAGCAAGGCCGGCAAACTGGGAAAGCACACTCATTGCAAGCAACAAAGGGCTCCCCATCCACAGTGACCTCTATCTCATCCCCACAAATCTGACATATCTGTCCACTCAGCTCTCGGACAGACTTAATCTGAACAGAAACAAACAACAAAAACAAGAGTTCAGTATCGTTAGCACTTGATTTACAATCCTTTGAGAAACTAAACAACCCAATAACATTTCACATTGACAAAATCCTACCCAACTAAAAGGTTGTACAAATCCAAGTCACACAGTCAGGGAAAGTGACAAGTTTATTCACATACACGCCATTGATCTTTTCAAGGCAAACCACATCAACATCAAATCTTCAAAGTTCAAATAACTGATAAAACAATTGGCAATTGCTCCACCCTAACTAATCAACTAATCCTCAACTAATATCAGGAGAGAAACTACACACAATCCGCACAAATGTTCACACATTGTAGACACACTCCAGAAGGGTCAACCCTCAAACCGCACCACGATTAATTAAATCTGAGGTTCATCTCCAAAACCTCCAATTTTCAACTCACAATTTGTTCGTCAAAAAAGAACCCCTCTCCATAAACTAGTAGCTTGAAATAAGAACAAGATAACCTCAGACGCGGCATTAAACTGTTCCAAGAGACCACCGACAGTGAGAAATACACGAAAGAAGGACATTTTTAGGGGGAGAAAATGAGATCGGGGGAGAGAGAAAAAGACACAAAAAAATATAAGGACCAGAAAGTCCTAAAAACCCTATACAGTTTATATGAGATGAATGAAAACAGAGAAAGATAGAGATTACCCTTCCATTCTCATCGGCATTGATGAGCACAAACTCGTTCCTGTTGTGGGAACCAGCAACGAGTCTACCTCCGGTGTGCATAACTGCTTCTTGAACTCACAAGTGTTCTCGCCGTTCTTCAAATCCACAACCCCTCTTGGCTTCAGAAGAAAAAGATCCACTCTTGCATTGCTCAACACCCCCACATCACACCCACTTCCCCCACACAAAACCAAAACACAAAACCGGATCCAAAATCCCTCCTTTCCCCCCCAAGTAATTCCCAATTGCGGGCAAAAATACAAAAAACACCAAAATGCAATTCCTTTTCTTTTAAATAGAGCGAGATAGAGATATATAGAGCGAAAGAGAACTGTGTTGGGGTTGTGCGTGCAGTGTGCACTTTGATTCCTTCAGAAGATAGCCACCGTCGGCTGGTCCTAATCTATGCCAATGCTTTAGAGAGAGAAAGTGCTGAGAAGAGGATATAGAGAAAGAGAGAGAGAGAGTATGTGCTTGTGTGTGAGTGGAAATGAAGACGCGTAAGAGAGAAGGAGATACAACACAAGAGGGAGAGAGATGGAGGGGGGGACAGAGAGACAGAGAGATCGAGAGAAAAAGTAATCAAAGCTGGGATTATTAAAAAGAGGAAAAAAACACACACACACCGAAATTACAATAAAAAACAAAAATTAAATAAACAAAAATAAATAAAAATTGAAGGAGTTAGGAGTAGGAGTCAGTAAAGAGTGAGGTGGTAGGTGGGGCCAGGTTGGGGGTGGTGGTGGCGATGGCTGTGACCCACCGGAGTTTGGTGAATAATGCAAAAGCCAAAATTCATTTTTTTTTTTGGGTTTATTACATTAATGCGTATTTTGCATTAAAAATAAAAATAAAAAAGATAAATTTTCGTCGGCGAAGGTGTGTTTGGTTATAGGAACGTGGTGTCTGTGTTAAAATTGGAAAACCCTGCCTCTCTATTTTATTTTTGAATTAATATTATTTTTGTAATTTGGGTGAGATGAGATTTCACTGGCATTTGTTAGATTGGAATAGAAAGTGTTGGGAAAGAGAGAGAAAAGGGTTGGCAAGGAACTGGCAAGTAATATCATCTCACGCGGCTTTTTCTTTACAACTATACACTCAACACAACACAACAAACAAAAACTCTCTCTCTCTCTTTCTCTCTCTCTCTTTCTCTCTCTACACATGATGGGATTGGATTTGTGTGTGTTTGTGGTATCAAGAGTCAAAGTATGTGTTACTACAATTATTTTCTTCAAAATTAAAAAAACTGCATTTTGGATTATTTATTGTAAATTATATATAACCTACACAATACGTTATATATATATATATATATATATATATATATATATATATATATATATATTTTCTTTATTTTTTTTTGAGAAATATCCCTTTCTCTCACATAAAAAACATATATATCTTTTTTGTATGTATATATGTTACTATAAATCTATTACATTTTGTATAATAGATT